>Ga0207676_10000047_pt1 | contig 148537 bp, 123 predicted proteins | sample KBSSwiS72_FD_184307 | JGI IMG/M metagenome (GOLD analysis project Ga0207676, IMG submission 184307) | Switchgrass rhizosphere microbial communities from Kellogg Biological Station, Michigan, USA - KBS Switchgrass S7-2 (SPAdes) (version 2) | ecosystem: Host-associated > Plants > Roots >...
GGGGGAGGGGGGGGTGGCGGCGGGGGCGGGGGATCGGGGATCGTGATCAGCGAATAGGCGCGGACCAGTCGCGGCGATTGCGTTGGGAACGTGACGGTCCAGACGGCGTAGACGAGGGCGAGGCCGATCGCGATCCCGTGGACGGCGAGTGAGACCGGCAGCGACTCATAAAGAATGAGGCGACTGCGACGTCTCACTATTTCAGGCGCGACTGTTTCGAACATCCGCCCTTCCTGAAGTTATTTGAATTAGGACCCGCGGCATCTTACGCCACAGGCTCTCTCTCGTCACGCAACAAATTGACGCCCTTCACTTGGCCCGAGACGTTTGATGCCGTTCGAGATTACCAGCAAACCGGATCGAGGCAATCGTTTGATTGCAGAACGGCACGGGCGGGCCGCGCCGCGAGGCGTCGCAGAAATCGCGCCTGACTTTCAACCGCCAGACGCCGGCAGTGAGGGGCACTGCCGGACGCCGGGCGGGAGAGGTTTCCGGTAAGCGAGGAGATCCGGTTGCCCCATGTACTTGGAGGGACCGAAGAGTCAAATATGGTGTTACAAAATCGTTACAGGCGTGGTTGTGAGCCGGGTCACGCACCATTTTTATCCCTGGCGCTACCCTGCGCCCGGGTTCCCAAATGGCGCGCTACATCCAGAAACTCGCATTGCTCGGCCGTGAACGCTGGATCGGCTGGGAGATCGACGGCGTAGGTACTGAGGTGCCAGGTCTCGTCCTGGCCGAGGACCTGCCGGAAGATGTGCTCCGCGCACACGGCGTGATGGATTTCAGTCCGATGCCGTTTGAGAGTTTCCTCGGACTCGGCGCTGCGCTCGGCGGCGGCACCACGCTGCTGGAGGAGGACATCGAGTTCCGTCTCGACGCGCTGCAGGTCGGGATGGATCGCAGCCGCACGCGCGGCGTGACGATCGTCCCGCGCCAGGTGCTCGCGCTCATGCTCGGCGAAGCGATCGAGCATCCGCGCGTGCAGGCGCGCTTCCGCCAGTGGGAGAGCGCCGGCGCGGTGCAGGTGCTGCGCGGCGACGACTGCTATCTGCGGATCACCGGCCGCCTCGCCTGAGCCCGAGCTTCTCGTACATCGCCGCGTCGTCCGGCTCGACGATCGTGAAGCTCGTGACGCCGCGATCGTTCGCGTCGTCGAGCTTCAGCAATCCGAGGTGCGAGAGATCGTCGTCTACGCCGACGATGTCGTAGCCGACCCACATCGCATAGCCGCGCTCCTCGGATGGACCGAGGGAGCTGGCGACGCGGGCGACGTTCTTGATGTAGCGTGACATCGTGCTCGAGCTGGTCATTTTCACCGGCCTTCCCGGCTCCGGCAAATCGACGTACTACCGCGAGCATTACGAGGCAACGCACGTGCATGTGAGCAAAGACCTGATGGCCCGCTCCCGCGATGATGTGCAACAGCGGCAGATCGAAACGGCGCTCGCCGCGGGACGCAGCGTCGTCGTCGACAACACGAACCCGTCGCGCGAGACACGCGCGCCGCTCATCGCGTTCGGACGGCGCTTCGGCGCGAAGATCATTGGGATCTTTTTCGACGTCGACGCGCGCGTCTGCATCATGCGCAACCGCGGACGCGAGGGACGGGCGCGCGTTCCCGAGGTCGCGATCTTCACCACGAGAAAAAAGCTGCAGCCGCCGGCGCTCGATGAAGGGTTCGATGAGCTGCACGTGATCACCGCATGAAGCCGCAACAACTCCTGCGCCGCGTTTTTCCGCCGATGCTGGCGACGCTCACCACCGAGCCGCCGGGCAACGAGTCGTCCTGGATCTACGAGCTGAAGTACGACGGCTTCCGCGCGGTCGTTGCCCTTGCGGGCGGCGATATGGCGATGCTGAGTAGGAACGAGATCGACCTCGCGCCGCGCTTCCCGCGCATCGCGGAGGCGGTGTCGAAGATCAAGGCGAAAGAGGTCGTCCTCGACGGCGAGATCGTCGCGCTCGACGAAAAAGGGGCGCCGCGCTTTCAACTGCTGCAGCAGGGCAATCGCGAGCTGATCTTCTTCTTCGACATCCTCTGGCTCGACGGCGAGGACCTCCGCTCGAAGCCGTACGAGGAGCGGCGCGCGATCCTGGAGAAGGTGCTGCGGCGTCCGCCCGCCGGCGTGAAGATCGCGGAGATCATCGAGAAGCCGTGGGTCGATGCCTTGCGCGACGCGGCGAAGGACGGATACGAGGGGATCATCGCCAAGCGCCGCGGCTCGACGTACGAATCCCGGCGTTCGAAAGAGTGGCTGAAGATCAAGGCGCTCAATCAGCAGGAGCTGGTGATCATCGGATTTCAGCCCTCGACGCACTCCTCGCGCGAGATCGGCTCGCTCCATCTCGCGGTGTTCGGCAAAGACGGCGAGCTGCATTACGCCGGCAAGGTCGGTACCGGCTTCTCGTACAAGCTGCGCGTCTGGCTGAAGGACGAGCTGACGAAGGACATCGTGCCGCAGCCGATGGCGAAGGACGCGCCGCGCGTCCGCACCGCGACGTGGGTCATGCCGCGGCTCGTCGCGCAGGTGGCGTTCACGGAATGGACAGGCGACAACCGCCTGCGCCATCCGTCATTCCTCGGATTGCGCGAGGACAAAGCGCCGGCGGAGGTGGTGAAGGAGGAACCGATGACGACAGGCGCACGGCGCTCGGCGCAAGGCGCCAAAGACAGCAAGGCGCGCCCCGCGCCTCGCGCCTCGCGCCGCGAAGTCAACCTCACGCATCCTGAGCGCGTGCTCTATCCACGCGACAAGTTCACGAAGGAAGACGTCGCCGCGTACTACGAAGCGATGGCGAAGCCGATGATGCGCGCGCTCGCCGGACGGCCGCTCTCGCTCGAGCATTGGAACCAGGGGATCGATCGGCCGTCGTGGTTCCACCAGCACCTCGGCAAGGAAGCGCCGTCGTGGCTGACCACGATCGCGACGCCGACGCGCGTCTCCAGCCGCCAGACCGTGAGCCATCTCGTCGCCGATAGTCCCGAAGCGCTGCGCTGGCTCGCGCAGATGTCGGTGCTGACGATCCACATGTGGAACTCGCACGAGCCGAAGCTGGAGGAGCCCGACTGGGTCGTCTTCGATCTCGATCCGGCGAAGGACAAGGGGATCGAGCAGGCGATCGAGGCGGCGATCATCGTCCGCAAGCTGCTCGACAACCTGAAGCTGCCGAGCGTGCCGAAGACCTCCGGCAAGCGCGGCATCCACGTCTTCGTCCCGCTGGCGAAGGGTTACTCGCACGAAGAGGCGAACGCGTTCGCCTGCCACATCGCCGGCGCCATCGCCGCGTCGGTGCCGGCGTTCACCGTCGAGCGCGCGCTCAATCAGCGCCGCGGACGCCTCTACCTCGACTGCATGCAGAATGCGTACGGGAAGACGATCGTCGCGCCGTACTCGCTGCGCGCGATCGACGGCGCGCCGGTCTCGGCGCCGCTCAAATGGAGCGAGGTGACGAAGAAGCTCGATCCGAAGAAGTACAACCTGCGGACGATGCCGGAGCGTCTGGCGAAGGTCGGCGATCTCTTCGAGGCGGTGTTCAAGGATCGCGTGAAGCTGCCGAAGTTCGAGTGAGGCGGATCCTTCGTGGAGCGACAGGCGCCCTCGCCTGTCGACGATCTCGCGTAACGCCATGACGACAGGCGAGGCGCCTGTCGCTCCACGAGGGATGAAGCCTCAGTGGCGCGGCGCCATCGGCGCGCCGTCGTAGACGAACTCCGGCGGCACCGCGAACTTTGCCCCCGGCACCTCTTCGATGTTCATCGAATCGATCACCGTCCGCGTCGTCTCGGTGATCGTCGGGCCGCCCTCGAACGTCCGCTGGACCACGAGCTCGCTGCCGAGGGCCATGCCGGTGATGGAGGAAGTGACGGGCTTCAGATCGCGATCGATCGCTTTCCAGCCGGTGGTCATCTCGCGCTCGAACGGGAGCCGCGGCAGATCCTCGGCGCACCAGATCGTCTGCGTCGCGTGCACCGTCGCGTTGATCACCGTGTCGTCGTCATCGGACGTCAGCCGGTACTCGACCGTGATCACGTGCTTCTTCGCCGGATGTCCGGCCACCGTCTCGATCCCTTCCTCGCGATGCAGCACGATCGCCTTGCCGATCGTCTCGCCGCCGGGGAAGGGGAACTGGAAGAGGATCGACGAGCGCGTCTTGGCCGACACGCGCACGCGGTCGTGATACGTCCGCTTCGGGCTGTTGAGGAGGACCGCGGTGTAGTCGCCGTCGCGCGAGATGGCGACGTCGTACTCGCGCGTCCGTCCCGGCACCGGATCGAGCTCGAGCCGGTAGCTCGCCCCCTCGGCGTACACGCTGCCGGACGAGCGCACCGTGCCATGGCTGTCGGTGAACGTCGTGGTGAAGTGGTAGATCACGCCTGCAAGCAGCAGGGGCAGCATGACGGCATTATCCCGCGTGACATAATCGCCGGCTGTGACGAAACGCGCAGTAATCACGGGCGCTTCGAGCGGCATCGGCGAGGCGCTCGCCCGCGAGCTTTCGTCGCGCGGCTGGGAACTGGCGCTGCTCGCGCGACGCGCCGACCTCCTCGCAAAACTCTCCGCCGAGCTTCCGCGTACTGTCGGCATCGCATGCGACGTTCGCGACGCCGCGTCCGTGCGCGACGCGGTGCGCAGCGGTGAGTCGCAGCTCGGCGGTCCGTTCGATCTCGCTGTAGCAAACGCGGGCATCGGCATCCCGTCGTTCGCCTTCGAGTTCAACGTCGATGACGCCGAGCAGATGGTCCGCGTGAACATCCTCGGGATGATGTATCTCTTCGACGCCGTGATCCCGTCGATGATTGAGCGGCGCGCGGGACGCTTCGCCGGCGTCGCGTCGCTGGCCGGACATCGCGGGCTGCCGTCGTCGTCCGTCTACTCCGCGACGAAAGCGGCGATGCAGTCGTTCCTCGAAGCGAGCCGCATCGAACTGAAGCCGCTCGACGTCGGCGTCACGATCATCAATCCCGGCTTCGTCGCCACGCCGATGACGGAGAAGAACAAGAGCATGCCGTTCCTCTGGCAGGCGCCGCGCGCGGCGAAGTACATCGCCGACGGCCTGGAGCGCGGCAAGGCGGTGATCGAGTTTCCGCTGCCGATGTCGATCCTGACGCGGACGCTCCGTTTCGTGCCGCGCGCGCTGTTCGACCGGATGACCGTCGTTTATGCGAAACGGAAGATCGATCGCAGTAAGCTGAGGCGATGAACAAGCAAACGCTCGGCGTCCGGCTCTGGGCGCTGAAGAACGTGTTTCTCCTCTGGCTCGCGTCGCCCACGATTGTCGAGGTCAACGAGCGCCGCTGCGTGGTCCGCATTCCGCTGAACTGGAAGACGAAGAACCACCTCGGGTCGATGTACTTCGGCGCGCTCTGCATCGGCGCCGACGTCTCCGGCGGCCTGATCGCCTTTCACCTCATGCAGCAGCAGAAGGTGAGCCTCTCGTTCGTCTTCAAGGACATCAAGGGAAGTTTTCTCAAGCGCCCCGAGGCCGATGTGGTGTTTACGTGTGAAGACGGTCCGGCCATTCAGGAGACCGTGCGCCGCGCGATCGAGACGGGCGAGCGCCAGGAGTCGACGGTGCACATCGTCGCCACCTGTCCGAAGAAACTGGGCGATGAGCCGGTGGCGGCGTTCGAGTTGACGTTGTCGTTGAAGAAACGGTGAAGCGGGTTACCGGTTGCCGGTTGCCGAGTTGCCGGCAACTGGCAACTGGCAACCGGCAACCGGTAACTACTTGGCCGTCTCCGAATACAGCGTCTCGATCCACTTGTCCGTCTTGATGAAGCCCTTCCCCCATGACTCCCACGGCTCGAGCACCTTCTCCGTCTTCAACTGATCGACCGTCTTGCCCGCCTTGCGTCCGGCATCGACGGCGTTCCACGTCGCTTTCAGCACGTCGAGGAACGCTTTGAGTCCGGCTTTGTCGGAGAGGGGGCCGTGGCCGGGGATCACTTTCGCGTCGTCGGGGATCGTGTTGACGACGTTCTGCACGTCGGCGATGAGGCCCTTCACGCTGCCGCCGCTGTCGACGTCGACGAACGGATAGAAGCCGTTGAAGAAGTCGTCGCCCATGTGCACGACGTTCGACTTGGTGAAGAAGATCACCGAGTCGCCGTCGGTGTGTCCGTGCGGGAAGTGGACCGCCTTGATCTCTTCGCCGTTCGCCCAGACCGAGACCTTGTCGTCGAACGTCACGATCGGCAGCGCGTCCTTCGGCGCGGGGGGCGTCTCGCGGCCGGGGATCTTCGTCCCGTTCTGAAGGCGCTTGCGGACGTTCGTCTGCGCGATGATCGGCGCCTCGCGTCCGAAGACCTCGTTCCCTCCGGTGTGATCGCCGTGATAGTGCGTGTTGAGGACGAACTTGACCGGCTTGTCGGTGATGCCCTTCAGCGCCTCTTTGATCTTCGGCGCGAGCGGCGCGAACTGATCGTCGACGATCACGATGCCGTCTTCGCCGACCGAAACGCCGATGTTGCCTCCGGCGCCGGTCAGCATGTAGACCGAGCCTGCGACTTTCGTCGCCTTCACTTCGACCTTGGAGAAGTCCTGGGCGAGGAGGGGAGTGGCGAATGCGAATGCGATGAGAAGGAACGAGTTGCGCATGAAGGGGGATTGTAGCTGTTGAGCTGTTGAGCTTTTAAGCTCTTGAGCTCAACCGCTCAACCGCTCAACCGCTGAATCGCTGAATCGCTGAATCACATGTCCGTCCGCACCGGCTTCCCGTTCTGGCTCCGCCCGTTCTTAAAAAAGGACGTAATCGCCATCACGCTCTGGCGGCGCGTCTATCTTTCCGAAACGCTCGCGGGCGAGGCGCTTGAGCGTATCCTCGCGCATGAGCTCGTACACGTGCGGCAGATCGAGCGCGTCGGATTGTGGAAGTTTTATTGGCGGTATTTGCGCGAGTACGTGGCCAATCGCCGGGCGGGGATGCCGGCGCATGAGGCCTATCGCCGTATCTCGTTCGAACAGGAGGCGCTTATAATCGAAGCTTCTGTAAACGCTGAGGATGCATGATCCAGTTCCACTCACTGGAGATCCCGCAGCTCGAACGGTTTCTCGAGCGCCATAAGGCCGGGCTGACGCTGCGGAGTGAGGTGGATCTCGACCTCGTGCTGCGGCAGATCCTGCAGAAGGCGTACGAATTCGTCCCCTCGGAATCGGGCTCGATCCTCCTCGACGATCCGTTCCGCAAGGTCGCCTCGCGCAAAGACAATGACCTCGTCTTCATCGCCACATTCGGCCAGGCGAGCCGCGACCTGATCGGGCAGCGGCTCTCAGCGCAGCACGGCATCGTCGGCCGCGTCTATCAGACCGGCAGTCCGTATCTCTCCACCGACGTCAACGAGGACGAGTTCTTCTTCTCCGACATCGATCAGAAGATCGGGCACAACACGCGCTCGATCGTCTGCGTCCCGATCTACATCGGCAAGCACGTCTGCGGCGTGCTGGAGCTGATCAACCGCCTCGACGGCGACGCCTTCACGCAGCGCGACATGACGCTGCTGGAGATCTTCGCCGGCTACACCTCATTCACCCTGCAGAACGCGCTCGACGCGCGGCGCGCGCACGAGCTGGCGAAGAAAGACGACCTCACTGGTCTGTACAACGACCGCTGGTTCAACGTGCGCCTGACCGAATCGCTGGCCGAGGCGCGGAAGAGCGGCAGCGAGGCCGTGCTGATCTTCATGGACCTCGACCGCTTCAAGGTCATCAACGATTGCCACGGCCATCTCGCCGGCAGCCAGGTGTTGCGCGAAGTCGGCTTCCACCTCAAGCGGATCGTGCAGCGCGGCGACGCCACGGTCGCGCGCTACGGCGGCGACGAGTTCGTGATGATCCTGCCGAACACGACCCTCGAGGAGGGGATCGTCGTCGCGGAGGAGATCCGCTCGACGATCGAGAACGCGAGCTTCCTCGATCGCGAATGGGGATTCTCCATGCCGCCGCTGCATCTTCGCGGGGTCATCTCGGCCTCGATCGGTCTCGCGCAGCATCTTCCCGACGCGGAGATGGCGCTGCCGATCGAGCAGGAGAAGAACACGCTCCTCAAGCGCGCCGACGCCGCGATGTATCGCGCGAAATCGCAGGGCAAGAATCAGGTCGTCGTCTCGCGGATGGGGGAGGACCTGACTCCCGAGCCGGGCGGCGAGCTCTCCACGGCGATGAGCTGACGGCGGCGCATCCACGACCAGATCACGAACGTCGACGCGGCTGCCGCGAAGTGTTTCAGCGTGTGTCCGCTGATCGCGTGTCGCAGCGCTTCGTAGATCTGCGCGTCGTACTGCTCGCACACTTTCGCGATGGCGTAGAAGACGAGCACCGGCAGCAGGCGCCAGCGCCGCAGCGCGAGGATCAGCAGGCCGGGGAAGAACTGCACGACGCCGTAGAGCCGCAGGTCGCCGTCGCCGCCGATCCACCACATCAAGCTGCCGATGCCAATGAGCTCCGCGAATGCGAGCACGCACGCCGAATCGGTTGAATCGACGAGCATCGCGACCACTGCCATGAGCGCGACGACCATGCCGGCGCGGTCGCAGAGCAGCGTTTCGTTGTTCGGAGTCCAGTGATAGAGCGCCGATCCGTACGCCGTCATCACGAGGCCGATACCGAACACGACCGATGCCACGTCGCGACGGACGGTCATCAGCGAAAGCACGCCGATGATCAGAAACGGAAGGTTCGACAGCACGTTCCAGCCGTTCGGGATGTCGGCGATCGTGCGCGTGTCGGCGAACTGGTGATAGGCCGGATCCTGCGGAAAATACGGCACGAATACGAACGTTCCGGCGATGGCAATCACAGCAAGAACGACGATCGTGAGAAGTGCTCTGTCCATCGCGAAAAAGTTTCTGCTATTCTCCGTCATCCACCCTTTAGCCTCATTTTTCTTTCACAATTTCACGCATTTGAGGAGGTCCCGCATTGGCGAAGATCACTGCCGAATACATTTGGATTGATGGACAGAAACCGACGGCCAAGCTCCGCTCGAAAACGAAGATTCTCGACGGTCCGGTCAAACACGTCGGCGACATTCCGGAGTGGGGTTACGACGGCTCGAGCACCTCGCAGGCGAGCGGACATTTCTCCGACCTTCTGCTCCGCCCGGTCAAGATCGTCCCCGACCCGCTGCACCGCGAGCACGACCTCCTCGTGCTGTGCGAAGTCCTGAATCCCGACGGCAGCGTCCACTGGAGCAACACCCGCGCGCGTCTTCGCGAAGTGGCGGAGAAGTACAAGGAGCACGATGCCTGGTTCGGCATCGAGCAGGAGTACACGTTCTTCGAAGGCAACCGTCCCCTTGGCTGGCCGGAGTCGGGCTTCCCCGCGCCGCAGGGCGGCTACTACTGCGGCGTCGGCAGCGATGAAGTCTTCGGCCGCGAAGTGGTCGAGGCGCACGCCGACGCGTGCATCCGCGCCGGCATCCACATCGTCGGCACGAACGCCGAGGTCATGCCGGCGCAGTGGGAGTTCCAGGTCGGCGCCGTCGGAGCGCCCGACATCGCCGACGAGCTCTGGCTCGCGCGCTGGCTGCTCTACCGCATCGGCGAAGAGTTCGGCGTGAGCGCGACGCTCTATCCGAAGCCGGTGAAGGGCGACTGGAACGGCGCCGGCGCGCACACGAACTTCTCCACGAAGTCGATGCGCGAAGAGGGCGGCATCAAGGTGATCGAAGAGGCGATGAAGAAGCTCGAGAAGCGGCACGACGACCACATCAAGGTCTACGGCGCGCACAACGAGGAGCGGCTCACCGGTCTGCACGAGACGGCGCCGATTCACGCCTTCCGCTACGGCATCAGCGATCGCGGCGCATCCGTGCGCATCCCGATGGCGACTACGGCAACCGGCCGCGGCTATTTCGAAGATCGCCGTCCGGCCGCGAACATGGATCCGTATCAGGTTTGTGCAATTCTCATCGAAACCGTCTGTGGTGACTGACGTATATTGATGGTGAGTGGAGCGGCTCACCGAGCCGCTCCACTTCCTTTTGATCGTGGCTGAGATCTTCCTGAACTTCGCCTGGGCCGCCGTCGCGACGACGGCGTTCGTCGTTCTGCTCCCGAAGGCGAGCTCGACGCGCGGCAAGCAGGCGGTCGCCGCGCTTCTCTGCTGCGCCGCGCTCCTCTTCCCGATCATCTCCGTCTCCGACGACCTCGGCGCCGATCGCGACACCTACGAAGTGCTCGCCGCCGTGCTGGTCTCCATCGCCCTCATCTTCGGCCTGACGGCGATCGCGCGCATCACCGTGCGCCCGGTCGCCCGCGTGACGTTCGTCCTCGCGAAACACGCCGACCCCCGCTCTCCGCCGGCGCGCTGACAACAGCGGACTCGACGAGTCCCTGCAGCGCCGGCACCCCGTCCGGTCTCCGGTCGAAGACAGCGTGTGGCTGTTCTCCGATTTCCTTCCTCCCGAAACTTGGAGACCGGCGGGATGCGAGCGCTGCACGGACCTTGCGACGCAGCCGTGCAGTGGCGGCATTCTCGCGAGCTGGCAATCCCCTGTGCCGGCTCCCGGGCTGCGAGGATGTCGCCACTGGACGGCTGTGACAACAGGCGTCGAACATGGCGCCGGTCACATCGATGAGCTCGGCCGACGTCGCCGGGATCATGACCGCGGCGCTCAGCGACGCGCGGTCGATCTTCGCCTCGAACCACATCGTCCCCCGCAACTCGAACGGGCAGGTGGGGATGATGCGCGATCAGACCCGGCAGATCGTGGCGGCGGTCAACAACGCGGCCAGCGCCGTTGCCGGTTACCGGCGTACCGGCAACTGGTAACTCGGCAACCGGCAACGGTAACGCTATCATTTTGGAATGCCCATTCCGGTCGCGCTCACACCGCTTCTCGGTCGAGAGCGTGAGATCGGCGAATGCCAGCGGCTCCTCGGCGCGACGCGGCTCCTGACGATCACCGGCGCCGGAGGCTGCGGCAAGACGCGTGTCGCGCTCGAGCTCGCGCATCGCGCCGCGGACCAATTCGATCGCGCCGCCTGGGTTGACCTCGCGCCGCTCGCCGACGATCGCCTGATCGCGCACCAGATCCTCGCGGCGCTCGGCCTTCGCGAGGCGCCGAACGCGAATGCGCTCGCGGTGGCGATCGAAACGCTCGCCGATGGATCGACGCTGCTCGTGCTCGACAACTGCGAGCACCTCATCGATGCGTGCGCGGCGATCGCCGAGGAGATCCTGCGCAGCGGATCGGGGACGACGATCGTGACCACGACGCGCGAGGCGCTCGGCATCCCGGGGGAGCAGACCTGGCTCGTTCCGCCGCTGGCGACGAATGACGCCGTGCAGCTCTTCGTCGAGCGGGCGCGTGCCGTCGCGCCGTCGTTCGCCGCGGGGGACCACGAGACGATCGCGCACATCTGCGAACGGCTCGACGGCATTCCGCTTGCCATCGAGCTTGCGGCCGCGCGCGTGAAGCTGCTGCCCGTCGATCAGATCGCGCGGCGACTGGACGATGCATTCGCGCTGCTCGCCACCGGCTCGCGCACGCTGGCGCGGCATCGCACGATTCGCGAGACGATCGACTGGAGCTTCCGGCTGCTTCCGGAAGACGAACAGGCGCTGCTTCGCCGGCTAGCCGTATTTGCCGGCGGCTTCACGCTGGAAGCAGCCGAGGGGGTGTGCGAAGGCGACGTGATGCAGACGCTCGCCGCACTGGTCGGAAAATCGCTCGTCTCCGCCACTGGCGGACGCTATCGCTTGCTCGAGACCGTCCGCCAGTTCGCCGCGGCGAAGCTCGACGAAGCGGGAGAGCGCGAGCGGTATCGCGAGCGGCACGCCCGATTTTTCCTCACCATGCTCGAGCGATCGGAGCGGCGCATCTACGCCGGCGGCGTCGACCTGGCGATGCTCGCGCTGCTCGACGAAGAGATCGGCAACATCCGCGCGGCGCTCGACTGGGCTGCTGAATCTCCCGAGCGCGCCGAAGCCGAATTGCGCCTGCTGTGGGACATGCACTGGTACTGGTTCGCGCGCGGACACTTTCACGAAGCTCGCCGGCGTCTCGACGCCGCGCTCGCGCGGATTCCGCAGGTCGACGCGGTCGTGCGCGCGCGAGCCATCGTCGCCGCGGGCAACGCCGCGATGTGGCAGGGCGACTGGCACGCGCTTCGTCCCGCGATCGACGAAGCGGTCGCGATCCTCCGTCCGTCGAGCAACACGCGCGCACTGGCGAATGCGCTGCTGCTCCTGGCCTGCGCCCATGCGTACGACGCTGTCGACGACGAGACCGCGAAGATCTACTTCGACGAAGCGGTCGACACCGCGCGGCGCAACGGACGCAACGTCGCGCTCGCGCTGACGCTCTACTGGTCGGGTATCGGCGCGATGTTGCGGAACGACTGGCCCGCCGCGCGGCGCGCACTGCAGGAGACGTACGACATCGGGGTCGAGCGCCGCAATCTCCCCGCTGCAGGACACGGCGCCACGATCCTGGCGCAGGTCGCGCTGCACGACAAACAGCTCGACGAGGCGGCGGCGTTGCTCGATTCGGCGATGGACAGCCACCTTCGGACCGACGATCGCTGGGGACTGACGCAGGCCGTCGAAGGAATCGCGATGCTGCTCATCGAGCGCGGCGATGCCGAGGATGGGACGCGGCTGCTCGCGGCAGCGGCGGCGGCGTGGCTGCAGATGGGGGCGCGTCCAGGACGCCGCGACGAGCTGCAGATCGAGAAGGATCATCGCCTGCGCCAGGCCCTCGGCGATGACCGTCTGCGCAAGGTGCTCGCATCGGGAGCCGCGATGACGTACGACGACATGGTCTCGCTGGCGCGCGAGCGTTGTGTGCGGCAGGCGCCCCCGCCTGTCGCTTCCGGTCTCAACGTGCGCGCCCTCGGCCCGCTCGAGATGTCGCTCGACGGCCGCGCGATCGACGGCGGCTCATCGTCCGCGCGGGCCAAAGAACTGCTCCTCTATCTGCTCTGCCATCCCGCGGGGGCGAGCCGCGAGGAGATCGGCGTTGCGCTCTGGCCCGACCTCGATCCGGCGCGCCTGCGCAACAACTTCCACGTCACCGTGCACCGTCTGCGAAAAACACTCGGCGGTGCCGACTGGGTCACCGTGGACCGCGACGTCTACGCGCTCGATCGCAGCCACGACATCGACTTCGACGCCGAGTCGTTCGAGCGCGAGGTGAAGAGCGCGCTGCGCGGCGGCGATACGTCGCGCCTGCAATCGGTGCTGACCGCGTATCGCGGCGACTTCGGCCTCGGCAGTGGAGCAGGGGAGTGGCACCTGCCGATCCGCGACCGTTTGCGCGAGCTGTACGGCGAAGCGCTGCGCATCGTCGGCCGCGGATATCTCGCCGCTTCCGACTTCCGCGCGGCGGCCGAAATCTACGAACGGTCGATCGCCCTCGACGACCTCGACGAACAGGCCTGGCGCAATCTCATGACGTCGCTCGCGCGCTCCGGCGACGCCGCCGGCGCGGGTCGGGCGTACCGCCGTCTGGTCGAAATCTTCCGCCGCGAGCTCGATGCCGATCCCGACCCCGCCACCACGCGCCTTCACGCGCGCATCGCCGCTGGCGAGCTCCAGTAAGCGGCCGTAATCGCCCAGTAAGCAGCGCTCCGTACTCTCACGGTGCGATGTTCAAAACCCGTCCCGTTCTCCTGATCGCCGGCGACACCAGCCTCGTGCCGAAGCTGATGGCGCGTTATTCCGTTCGCGTCCTTACATGCGACGCGGATGAGGCAGCGCGCCTGCGCGGCCTCGGCGTCGACGTCATCCACGGCGACCTCGCCGACGTCGCGAGCATCCGCACGGCGACGAAGGACTGCTACGCGGTCGTCGGCGTCGTCGATGGTCCGGAGCAGGGACGGAACCTCATCAAAGTCGTCGCCGGCGCCGACGTCGAACAGTTCGTCCTCCACGCGCGCGAGGGCCGCGAGGAGCTCGACCAATACGCCAACGCCCTCGGCATTCATTCTGAGGAGATGTCATGAAATTCGTGCTCCGCTCCCTCGTCGTCATCGCGTCACTCGCGCTCGCTCTCGTCGCGGTCGTTCTCGTCCGTTCGCGCCGCACGTTCGACGCGCCGTATCCCGAGGTCGCGGCGAGCCGCGATCCGAAGGTCATTGCGCGCGGACGCTACCTCGCGTACGGACCGGCACACTGCGTCGCCTGCCATACGCCGGAGAGTCAGAACGAGGCGGTGAAGGCCGGCGCGATGGTTGCGCTGAGCGGCGGGCGCCCGTTCGGCGGACCGTTCGGTACCGTCTACAGCCTCAACCTCACGCCCGATCGCGAGACCGGCATCGGACGCTTCAGCGATCGCGAGCTCGCGCGCGTGCTGCGTCACGGCGTGCTGCCCGACGGCCGCGCCGCGCTGCCGTTCATGGAGATGCAGAACCTGAGCGAAGAGGATCTCGTCGCGGTCATCTCGTTCCTCCGCTCGCAGGAGCCGGTGCACAACGAAGTCCCCGACCGGCAGCTCAACTTCATCGGCAAGGCGATCGTCGCGTTCGCGATCAAACCGATCGGACCGTCGCGTCCCGTCCTCGCGCGCACGCCGGCCTCCGGCACGCGCGAGAGCGGCGAGTACCTCGCGACGTCGGTCGCCAATTGCGCGTCGTGTCACACCGAGCGCAATCAGCTCACCGGCGCCTATCTCAATGCGAAGTTCGCCGGCGGCATGACGTTCCCGCTCGACAAGCAGCACGTCCTCGTCACGCCGAACCTCACGCCGGCGAAGGCCGGACGGATCACGTCGTGGGATGAAGACCGGTTCGTCGGACGCTTCGGCGCCGGCGTCGGACTGCAGGGCACGCACATGCCGTGGAAGCAGTTCCAGCGGATGAGCGAAACCGATCTCCGCTCGATCTACCGCTACCTGCGGACGCTGACCCCGGTCGAGCGCGATCCCGGCCCCTCGGTGCAGACCGTCGCGCAGCGGAAGGCGCGGAAGGCGTGAGTGTCCGTTGGCCGTGGTCAGTTGGCCGTTGGCGGTAGTCCTCTGCCAACGGCCAACGACGCACTGCCAACTAACGAATCGTCATCTCCGGCACCGACAACAGGAACCCATTCGGATACATCACGAACCCGTCGATGTTGCTCCGCATGATGGCCACGTTGTCGCGGTGATAGAGCGAGATGTACGGCAGGTCCTCCGCCAGGATCTTCTGAATCTCGTCGTACGCCTCTTTCCGCTTCGCGCGATCGAACGTCGAGCGCCCCTGCTCGATGAGCTGATCGACCTTCGGATTGATGTAGTAGCCGCGGTTCTGGCCGTTCGGGGCGAGGCTCTTCGAGTGGAAGATCGTGTAGTAGAAGTCCGGGTCGGAGATGCCGGCGCGGCGGAGCGAGAACAGTTGGTAGCGGCCGTTCTTGACGTCGTCCATGAACGTGCCGAACTCGCTCGTCTGGATCTGCATGTCGATGCCGACGTCTTTCAGCATCTGCTGGATCATCTCGGCCTGCTGATTCGACTCCGCGTCGGTCGAGGTCTTGTAGACGAGCTTGAACCGCGGCGCCGTGCCGTTCTGCTTGTAGCCCGCCGCGTCGAGGAGCTGCTTCGCCTTGGTCGGGTCATAACCGAACGACGGCAGATTTGCCGCGCGTGCCCAGTGTCCCTCGGGGAAGATCGAGTCGGTCACCGCGCCGTAGCCGTGCAGCAGATCGCGCACGATGCGGTTGCGGTCGATGGCATGCGCGATCGCCTGCCGCACTTCCTTCTTCGCCAGGATCGGGTCCTTGAGGTTGAAGCAGATGTACTGATACGCGCCGCCGTGCGACGTCACGACCTTGAAGTCGGAGCTCTTCTTGAACGGCTCCACCTGGTCGTACGGGATCGAGTTCATCTCGAAATTGATCGAGCCGCGCCGCAGCTCGAGCACGCGCGTCGTGGCGTCGGGGACGACGCGCACGATGACGTTCGGGATCTTCGGTTTCCCGCCGACCCACTGGTCGAATGCCTTCATCGTGACTCGCTCGTCCGGCTTGAACTCCGTGATGCGATACGCGCCGGCGAGCATCGGCGTGCGATTGTTCGGGTCCGAGCCCTGCGGCACCGCGAGGAACGTCAGGTTGTCGAAGATGCCGGCGTTCGGCTCCTTCAGCTTGATGATGAACGTCTGATCGTCGGGCGCTTCGAACGACGCCACCGCCGAGTATCCCGAGCGCTTGGGACTGTTGAACGTCTCCGGCATCATCGAGTCGAAGGTGAACTTGATGTCCTTCGCCGTCACCGGACGCCCGTCCTGGAACTTCGCTCCCGGCCGGAGGTGGAAAACGATCGTCCGGTCGTCCGGCGTCTCCCATTTCTCCGCCAGATCGCCGGTGAAATCGCCGGTCGGCGTCAGCTTGATCAGGCCGCTGGCCGCCATGTCCCAGACGCGGCCGTCGTAGGTGCTCGTCCCGACGCGCGGGTCGAGGTTCGAGGGCGATCCGTCGAAGGCGATCACCAGCGTGTCTTTGTCACCCGACGCCGCTTTCTTCTCCGTGCCGCCGCCACCGCAACCGATCAGCACTGCCGCGCACAACAATCCAATCCATGTCCGACGCATCGATTCACTCCTTACGGGCAGGGAATCGTACAAGTATGATGCCGCCGCATGTGCCCGCCCGCTATTCGTTTGTTCGCAACGGCTTTCGCACTGTTCGTCGCGCTCTCCCTCTCCGCTGCAGAACAGAAAGTCATCGTCCTCGGCTTCGACGGCGTCGACGCGCGCTACACCGAGAAATGGATGAACGAGGGGAAGCTGCCGAACATGGCGCGCCTGCGCGACGCCGGTACGTTCCGCCCGCTACTGCCGACGACGCCCGCGCAGACGCCGGTGTCGTGGTCGACCTTCTCCACCGGTATCGATCCCGGCCGCACCGGCATCTTCGATTTCCTGCGCCGCGATCCGAAGACCTACCTCCCGGTCTTCGCCGCGTTCGATGAAACGAAGGAGCCGTTCCTCCTCGGCGAGAAGAATCCATTCGTCGCCGCCGGCGTGGTCTTCCTGCTGCTCGCCTTGCTCGCGATTCCGATCAAGCGCGGGCGTCTCATCGTCCTCGCCATCGCGCTCTTCGCCGCTGGCGACGCGTTCTACCTCGCGAACAAATACCTCCCGACCACGCGTCCCGGCGTGATCAACCGCAGGCAGGGCATCCCGTTCTGGGAAGTCGCGGCGAAGGCAGGGAAGAAGTCGATGATCGTGCACGTGCCGGTCACGTTTCCGGCGACCGATTTCGACGACGGCCACATGCTCTCCGGCCTCGGCGTCCCCGACGTCTCCGGCCGCGTCGGCAAGCCGTTCTACTTCACCTCGGAGCTCGACTTTCATCGCGGCGGCGGCAGCGGCTCGAACGAGTTTTCCATCGAGGTCGTTCAGCTCGTCGACAACAAGGGCGTGATCCCAACGCAGATCCAGGGCCCGCCGAACAAGCTGTTCAAGGAGCCGCCGTACATCTCGATCCCGATGACGATCACGGTGGCGCAGGACCGGCAATCGATCACGATCGAAGAGAGCGGTCAGAAGCTGACGCTGAAGCCGGGGGAGTGGAGCGGCTGGACCGATTTCGTCTTCCCGTTCAACCCGATCATCAAGCTGCGCGGCATCAGCCGCTTTCATCTCATCAGCGTCGCGCCCGAGGTCAAGCTGTATCTGTCGCCCATCAACTTCGATCCGCGCAATCTGCCGCCGGGGTTCCGCATCTCGACGCCGGTGAAGTGGGCGCCGGAAGTGGCGAAGCAGTACGGGCTGTACAAGACGCTCGGCTGGCAGATCGACACGTGGGCGATCTCCGAGGGCTTCGCGGACGAGCAGATGTTCTGGGACGACATGAACTTCACCGTCGAGCAGAACCGGAAGATGTTCGACGCGTTCCTCGACGGCGACAAAGACCTCATGGTCCAGTGCTTCGAATTTCCCGATCGCGTCGGGCATGTCTTCTGGCGCCTGATGGATCCGCAGCATCCGGCGTACGACTCCGTGCTCGCGGCGAAGTGGGGCGACGCGCTGCTGCGCACGTATCAACTGATGGACGGCATCGTCGGCGACGCGATGAAGGCGGCGGAGAAGCACAACGCTACGCTGATCGTCCTCAGCGATCACGGCTTCGCGTCGTTCCGCAAGTCAGTCAACTACGACACGTGGCTGGTGATGAACGGCTACATGGTGCTGAAGACCGGCGTGCAGGTGAAGGAGCGCAACGTCGAGATGCTGTTCGATCAGGGCCAGTTCTGGGAGAACGTCGACTGGTCGAAGACGCGCGCCTACGCCATGGGCCTCGGCGAGGTCTACATCAACATGAAGGGCCGCGAGTCGCAGGGCATCGTCAACGCCGGCCCCGAGGCCGAGGCGCTCAAGGCGGAGCTGAAGCAGCGCCTCGTGCAATTCACCGATCCCGAGACCGGCGAGCATCCCGTCCGCCGCGTCCTCGCCCGCGAGGAGATCTACAAGCAGTTCGACCCCAACATGATCCCCGACCTCTTCGTCACCAACAACGACGGCTACCGCGTCTCCTGGCAGACGGCCCTCGGCGGCATCCCGAAGAACATCCTCGAGCCCAACAAGCAGGTCTGGAGCGGCGACCACTGCTCCGTCGACCCCGAGATCGTGAAGGGCGTCTTCTTCATGAACCGCAAGCTGGCGACCACGCGCGCGCCGTACATCGCGGACGTGTATCCGACGGTGCTGGGGACGCTGGGGGTGAAGGCTCCGTATGCTTTGGATGGGGTTGAGCTGAAGTGAGCTGTTGAGCTCTCAGCTCTCAGCTCCAAGCTCTCAGGAGATTTGGATGGCTGAATCATTTCGCGATCTCATCGCGTGGCAGAAGGCGATGGATCTCGTCACGGCGATCTACCGCGTCACTGAATCATTTCCTAAGAGTGAGACGTACGGTCTCATGCGGCAGATTCGCGAGGCGGCAATTTCGGGTCCGAGCAATATCGCTGAAGGCAAAGGGCGGCAGACGAAACGCGACTATCTGCAATTTCTGTATCGTGCGCGGGGCTCGCTGTTCGAGGTCGAGACGCAACTCGAGGCCGCGAAAAGGCTCGGCTTTCTCGATGACGAGCGGTTCGCAACGACGAACGAGCTTGCACGCGAGACGGGGCGAGTGTTGAATGGCCTGATCGTCAATGTCGAGCGCCAAATCCGCTCTCCTGAGAGCTGAGAGCTTGGAGCTGAGAGCTAAAAAGTGGATTACAAGCGTTTATTAACCCAGGTCGAACGCACCCTCGAGCAAATCGAGTCTGCCGAGACCACGCGCTTCACCATCGAGCAGATCGCGGAGACGATCGCCACCAACTTCCGCGATGAGCTCGGGATCACCGGCGGGCGGATTTACGAGCTCTCGGAAGACGACAACTGCTACATGCTCGTCGGGCGGTTCGGGAAGTCGAACAGCAACGGGAGTCTCGGCATCGCGGTGCCGCGCGACTACAAGCCTGTCGAGATGGTTATCGAGAACGGGATCATCGTCATGGACGCCGACGATCCTGGCGTTGATCCGGTGCTCGAGCAGCGCCTCGGGGCGCAGCGCTTCGCGGCCATCGCGGCGGGGGACGACAACTACATCATCGCCTTCGACGTCGCGCCGGGACAGAGCCGCGAGGACATCAACTTCTCGCTCAACCTCATCCGCTACACCGTCAACCAGCGCCTGCGCGCGGAGCGCTTCGAATCGCTCATCGTCGAGGCGCAGCGCATCCAGCAGTCGATCCTGCCGTCGCGCATCCCGCAGTACAGCGGCTTCGACATCTGGGGGAAGACCGTACCGGCGGAGATCGTCAGCGGCGACTTCTACGACTTCATCCCGATCTCCGACAACATCCTCGGACTCGCCATCGCTGACGGCTCGGGTCACGGCCTGCCCGCCGCACTCGTCGTGCGCGACATCTACATGGGCCTGCGCATGGCCACCGACCGCGATTTCAAGATCATCCGGACGATGGAGAAGCTGAACCACATCATCCATCGCAGCCGGATGACGACGAAGTTCGTGTCGCTGTTTTACGGCGAGCTCGAGACCGGCGGGATCCTGATTTACTCGAACGCGGGACACAACTACCCGTTCCTGCTGAAGGGAAATCGGATCGAGCTGCTGAAGAACGGCGGGCCGGTCCTCGGGCCGACACCCGACGCGACCTACACGCGCGGATTCGCAAAGCTCGATCCGGGCGATCTGCTCTGCCTCTACTCCGACGGCATCGTCGAAGCGCACGACAAATACGATCGCGAGTTCGGCATGGATCGCCTGCAGCGGATCGTCAAGCAAAGCCGCAACCGGACGGCGCAGGAGATCGGCCAGGAAGTGCTCGCGCGCGTGGCGAAGTGGGGACGGGAAGGGGAGGACGACCGGACGGTGGTGATCGTCAAGGCCACGGCGAATGCCTGACGTCCTTTTCGTCGCCGATTCGCTCTGCGAGCGGGGCCGCTTCACCACCACCGACGAGCGGGTCCTCGGCGTCGAGGACCGCGGCTTCCAGTTCGGCGACGCGGTCTACGAGGTCTTCAAGTTCGCCCGCCGCTCGCCGATTTTTCTCGCCGAGCATTACGACCGCCTCGGTCAGGGCCTGCGCGAGATCGAAGTCCCCAATCCCTGGCCCGATGTGAACGCGTTCAAGGCGACCATGCGCGAGCTCCTCGACCGGACCGAATTCGACGACGGCATCGTCTACATCCAGGTCTCACGCGGCGAAGCCGAGCGCGCGCATTTCTGGGCCGAGGGGATGACGCCGACCGCGGTTGCCTACTCGCGCCGCTTCAAATTTCCCGACGCGGCGAAGAAGGAGCGCGGCATCCGCGTGATCACCGCGCCCGATCAGCGCTGGCGGCATTGCGATCTGAAATCGGTGAACCTCCTCGCCAACGCGATCGCCAAGAAAAAAGCGCAGCGCGCCGGCGCGGACGAGGCGGTGCTGCTCGAGGAGGGCGTGGTGCGCGAAGGGGCGAGCTCCAGCTTCTTCGCCGTCATCGACGGCCGGATCATCACCCATCCGCTCGACGAGCACATCCTGCCTGGCGTGGTGCGCGATCACGTCATCGACCTCGCCATCGCCGCGCACATCCGCGTCGACGAGCGTCCGCTGCGCGAGGCGGAGCTCTTCACCCTCGGCGAGGCGTTCATCACCAGCACGACGCAGGGCGTGATGCCGGTCGCGGAGATCGACGGACGCATCATCGGCAACAGCCGCCGTGGCGAGGTGACGACGGAGCTGCAGCGGCGGTTCGATGAGCTGGAGCGCGCCGCTCAGTGATGCCGCAGGTTTCGCGCGCTCTCCGTCGCGAACCAGAATCCCGTCACCGCGCAGGCGATCAGAATCACCTCGATGATGATCTCGGGAAACGATTGCTGCGCGTGCGTACTGTAGAGAAGCACGCCGATCAGCGTCAGCGCGACCAGCAGATAGGTCGTACCCAGAACGCCGAAGATCACGTTGCCACGACGCGAACGAATCAATTGACGATGGGACATCGCCGCCTCCTCCACCTCTGAAAAACGGGGATGGAAGTATACCGGCAAATCAATCGCCCGATACGAGGTCGCCGATGATGCCTCCGGCGATCCCGCCGAGGCCTTTCGACTCCCCGCGGCTCCCGCCGACGGCGGCGGCGATGCGGTTCGCCAGGCGGCTGAACGGGAGCGTCTGCAGCGTCACGTGTCCCGGTCCGGTCAGCGTGGCGTAGAAGAGACCTTCGCCGCCGAACAGCGCGTTCTTGAAGCCGCCGACGAACTGGATGTCGTACTTCACGCTCTCGGCCATCGAAACGATGCAGCCGGTGTCGACGCGCAGGTGCTCGCCCGGCGCGAGGTTGAACTCCAGCATGTTGCCGCCGGCGTGGAGGAAGACGAGGCCCTGCCCGCTCATCTTCTGCAGGATGAAGCCCTCGCCGCCGAACAGGCCGGCGCCGAATTTCTTGGTGAAGGCGATGGAGAGATCGATGTTGCCGACCGCGCAGAGAAACGCGTTGCGCTCCGCGAGGATCGTGTTGCCGTTCAACTCGATCGGAAAGATCTTGCCGGCGATCGGATTGGCCAGAGCCATCTTCGCTTTTGGGGCGATGCCGCGGAAGCAGCTCATGAAGAGCGATTCGCCCGCCAGGAACTTCCGCATCAGGCCTTTCATGAACCCGCCCTGCATCTTCGCCTGCAGGTCGATGCCCGCGCCGATGTAGAGCATCGAGCCGGCTTCCGCGTAAACCTCTTCGCCCTGCTGCAGCTCGATCTGCAGCGCCTGCATGACATCGCCGACGATCTTGTATTCCATGAGTCGCAGTTTATCGTGCGCGATAGAGTGGCGCCGTGAATCTGCTCGACACGCTCGCCACGCTCTTCCCTGACTCTTCGCGCACCACGCTCCGCCAGCTTCTGCAGCACGGGCGCGTGCGCGTGAACGGCGAGGTGGAGAAGGACGCGAAGCGCGAGATCGCCGAGGACGAGGAGGTCGATGTTTCGCAGAAGTCGGTCAACATCGCGCTGCCTGCGACGCTCGGGCTCCTGTACGAGGACAACGATCTGCTCGTCGTGCTCAAGTCGGCGGGACTGCTCACCGTCGCCACGGAGCGCGAGCGGGCGACGACAGCGCAGGCGCATCTCAATGCGTACCTGAAGCAGAAAGGGGAGGGACGCGTGCAGGTCGTGCATCGCCTCGACCGCGAGACGTCGGGCGTGCTGGTCTTCGCCAAGAACCTCGAGACGCGCGACCGGCTGAAGGACAAGTTCGCGGCGCACGACGTCGACCGCGTGTACGTCGCGATCGTCGAGGGCTACGTCGATCCGATCCGCGGCACGATCGAATCTCATCTCCGCGAACGCCGCGATCTGAAGATGGTCAGCGCGGACGAATCGCATCCCGAGGCGAAGCGCGCGGTCACGCATTACCGGACGATCGCCCGCGCGCACGACTGCTCCGTCCTCGAGATCACGCTCGAGACGGGGCGCAAGAATCAGATCCGCGCGCATCTTTCGGAGAAGGGACATCCGGTCGTCGGCGACACGATGTACGGCGCGAAGACGAATCCGCTCGGACGCCTCGGGCTGCACGCGAAGCTCCTCGGGTTCGTCCATCCGACGACCGGCAAGAAGCTCAGCTTTACGGCCGCGCTGCCGAAAGCGTTCCGCGACTTCATGAAGATCTGACGCGTGGTGCGCTTCTCGCAAGAGGCGCGAGCATGAAGAAACTCATACTCATTGCCATTGCCGCTGCGTTCCCGCTGCTCGCGTTCGCGCAGGAAGCCCCGGTCAAACAGATTCGCAGGGCCGCTCACGAGCGCGTGTACAACGACACGACGCGCCTCGCCGCGCTGCTTCGCGACGCGCAGTCGAACATCAACTACTCCGAGGCGGTCTGGAAGGCGATCAGCAACGAGGCCAACTCGCTCGCCAATCGCATCTACGCCGGCACGGTCGGAAACAAGACGGCGCATGCCACGGCGATCGACCTCCGCAAGCACGTCCGCGAGATGCGCGCTGCGGCGATGAAGGGTGACGCCGCGGGAGCGCGATCGCACGCCGGGATGGCGCTGCCGTTCGCGTACACGATCATCGACTGGGCGTCGCCGACGAGCTGAGGAATCCCTCGTGGAGCGACAGGCGCCTCGCCTGTCGTCGTGGTGTTCGCGAGATCGTCGACAGGCGAGGGCGCCTGTCGCTCCACGTTAAGTGAAGCTCACCGCGAGGTGCGAGCCCTCTTCGCGGTAGATCGTGTCGACGAAGCGGATCTGTCCCGTCTTCAGCGACATGAACAGCGACGAGACGCGGATGCCGCCGCCGAAGAAGCGGACGCCGCGCAGCAGATCGCCGTCGGTGACGCCGGTCGCGGAGAAGATGATGTCGTCGCCCGACGCCAGCTCCGCCGTGTCGTAGATCTTGTCGCCGTCGACGTAGCCCATTGACCGCAGCCGCTCCTCCTGCCACTTCTCCAGTGGCTTGAGGCGGCCCTGCATCCGGCCGTTGAGGCAGCGCATCGCGGCGGCGGTGAGCACGCCCTCGGGTGCGCCACCGATGCCCATCGAACCGTGGATTCCGGTCCCGCGAACCGCGGCGGAGATGCCGGCGGAGAGATCGCCGTCGCTGATCAGTTTGATGCGCGCGCCCGCCTCGCGGATCTGCGCGATGAGGTCGTGATGGCGCTCGCGATCGAGCACGATGATCGTCAGCTCATCGACGTCGCGCTTGAACGCTTCCGCCATCTGCCCGAGGTTTTCCTGGACCGATTTCTGGAGATCGACGTACTCGGAGGCGGTCGGTCCGACCACGAGCTTGTCCATGTAGACGTCGGGCGCGTTGAGCAGGCCGCCTTTTTCAGACGCGGCGAGAACGGCGATCGAGCCGGGGGAGCCGGTGGCGCAGAGGTTCGTTCCCTCGAGCGGATCGACCGCGATGTCGACCTCGGGGTAGATCTCGCCCTCGGTCCAGCCGCGGCCGAGCGGCTCGCCGACGTAGAGCATCGGCGCCTTGTCGCGCTCACCCTCGCCGATCACCACGGAGCCGCGCATCTTGAGCCGGTTCAGCTCCTCGCGCATCGCTTCGACGGCGACCTGGTCCGAATACTTCCGCTTGCCGTAGCCCATCGTGCGCGCCGCGGCGATCGCCGCTTTTTCGGTGACGCGCAGAAAACCGATCTCGAGACTCGATTCCATGACTCTCCGTTCCGCAGCCCGTTCTTTGCCGCGGAACTGTAGCTCACTCCACGACGAACGTCATCTTCATATTGCCGTGGCCCGCTCCGCAGTAGTGGTCGCAGATGGCGTGGAACGTTCCGGCGGTGGCCGGCGTGATCGTCACCTCGTCGTTTCCGTCGAGCTCGAGGCCGAGCGGCTTCGACGAGAGGCCGTGCTTGCGATCGGTGCTGACGAGACGGATCGTCACCGGCACGCCGCGTTTGAGGTGCACCTCGCTGGGCGAAAACTCGAAGCGTTTCGCGTTGATGACGACGACCAGGGCGAACAGGAACAGGTTCTTCTTCACAGTGATCCTCCTTTGCGCAACTGCTGAATGCCTTCCGTGCCGCTGATCTCGCGGGCGGTCAGCTCGATGTCGTTGACGGCGAGTGCCGGCGCAGTGATCTGCCGGATGCCGAGGTTGCGGAACGGGTGCTCCTTGTCGAAGGGGAGCGGCTTTTTCTCCTCCGTCGCCGCCGGGTCGGGGAAGGCGAAGATCAGCGATCGTGCGGCGTGATGCCGCGCGTGACCCGACGTGTGGTGATGCTCGCGGTGGATGTGGCCGTAGAGGATCGTGACGTTGTCGTACGGCGCGAGCACGTTCATGACGTCGTCGCCGTCCGTGGTGAACCACTCCCAGTCGGGCCGGAGATCGAACAGCGGACGGTGCGTGAAGACGACGATCGGTGTCGTGTGCGGGAAGCGCGCGACGTCGCGCCGCAGCCACGCGATCTGCTCGCTTCCGACGAGCGGTTTCCCTTCCGATACGTTGTCGATGCCGATGAAGTGAACGCCGCGATGATCGAACGAGTAATGCGTGTCGCCGAAGTGCTCGCGGAAAAGCGTTCCGCCGTCCAGTGCGGCGTCGTGCTCGCCCGGAACGTAAAACCGCTTTCGTACGTGCAGGTGGCCCGCGATCTCTTTGAATCGCTTCATCCGCTTCGCGTGCTCGCCGGCCTCCTCGCTGTCGTGCGTGAGGTCGCCGGTGAAGAGGATGAAGTCGGGGCGTGAATGCAGCGCGTTGACGGTGTCGACCGCGCGTTCGAATGCGCTCGTGCCGAGGGGATGGCCGACGTGCGTGTCGCTGAGCTGCACGAACGAGAAGGGGGATGGTGCTTCGCCGTTGCGCATGGCGAAATGCGAGAGCGACGCTCTGGCTGGCGTGAATTGGAGCAACGCGCCGGTGCCGAGGGACGCGGCGGAAAGTCTGAGGAACGATCTTCGATTCATCGCGAAACAGGCTCCTTTCGCGATGAAGAACTGGCCTCGGGCTTTTTTCAGCCTGTCGTTGGTTTTATGTAACAGATGACGTTCGAGGAGCAGGCGATGCCGCTGTTCGCATCGCTCTACAACTACGCGCGGTGGCTCACCGGCGAGACGCACGAGGCGGAAGACCTGGTGCAGGAGACGTATCTGAAGGCGCTGCGCGGCTTCGCGTCATTCCGCGAGGGGACGAACTTCCGCGCCTGGATCTTCCGCATCCTGCGCAACACGTTCCTCACCTCACGCACCGGCTTGCGCGCCACCGCGATGCAGCCGATCGAGGACGACGATCAGTTCGTGGCCGACGGCGATCCGGAGACGATCTTTCTGCATCACGCGAATGCCGAAGAGCTGCGCCGGGCGATTCTCGAATTGCCGCTCGAGTTCCGCGAGGTGCTTCTGCTCGCGGACATGGAGAACATGAGCTACCGCGAGATCAGCGAGGCGTTGTCCATTCCGGTCGGGACGGTGACGTCGCGGCTGACGCGCGCCCGGGCGAAGGTGCGGCGACGAATTCAGGAGAAGCGATGAACGAACATCTTTCTGCGCAGACGATCGAGTCGTACGCCGACGGCGAGCTGGCCGCGGAGCGTGTCCCCGAGACCGAAGAGCATCTGCGCGAATGCGTCGCATGCGCGGGGAAGCTCGTCGCGCAGTTGCAGCTCAAACGCTCCATCCGCGAGGTCGCCTGGACGATGCCGGTTCGTCCGCGAAGACGTTTCTGGCCCGCCGTTGCAACGGCCGCCGCGGCGGCGTTGCTGGTAATCGTGCTCGTGCTTCCGCGGCGCGGCACCGAGCTGGCCGATCTCCACACGACGATCCTCGCCAGCGCGAATCCGGTCGACGTCATCTCCACCGACCGTCACACCGTGAAGCCGTGGTTCGAGGGGAAGCTGCCGTTCTCGTTCCCGATCCCCGAGCTCGGCCCGACCCCGTTCCGCCTTGCGGGCGGGCGCGTCGTGTACGTGCACGAACAGCCGGTCGCCTATCTGATGGTGACGAAGGGCGCGCACAAGATCTCGCTCTTCGTCGGCCGCGATGTCGCGGCGCCGCGCACCGACGCATTCGAGAGCGTCGCGTGGAGCAAGGGTGGATTGCGCTACGTCGCCATCGGCGACGTAGCGCACGCGGATCTCGAAGCGCTGCGCGCCGCGTTTTAAGTTAAGGGTCAGGTCTGGAAACTTAACTTAACGCGGCGACTTAAGTTAAGTTTCCAGACCTGACCCTTAACCTTAACTTTACGGACGGCGGCGGGTTCGTCGCGACGAGGGTGGGCGGGAGGGGGAGGCGGGGCGCGGGGGCGTCGCGGGACGGGCTGGCGAAGCCGTCCTGCGTGCCGGTGCCGATTGCGCGGCCGCTTTTCGCTCCGCCTTTGCTTTCGCGCGGGCGCGGTCCTCGGCTTTGCGGGCGCGGATTGCGGCGATGCGCTCCTGAATCGGGATCTCGAGCTTCTCCGCCGGACGCCGCGTGTAATCGAAATCGGGGACCGTCACGCGCGGGAGGCGCTTGCCGATCGCACGCTCGATGGCGCGCAGATCGGGCTCTTCATCCGGCGCGACGAACGTGATCGCGTCGCCGGTCAGCTCCGCGCGAGCCGTGCGGCCGACGCGATGGATGTAGTCCTCCGGGATGTTCGGCACGTCGAAGTTCACGACGTGCGACAGCGCCTCGACGTCGATGCCGCGCGCCGCGATGTCGGTGGCGATGAGGAACCGGTACTTGCCCGACTTGAAGCCCGCCAGCGCCTCGGTGCGCTGCTGCTGGCTCCGATTGCCGTGGATCCTGGCCACGGTGATCTTCTTGCCTTCGAGCTGCTCGTACACGCGATTCGTGCGGTGCTTGGTCCGCGTGAAGACGATCGCGTTCTGGATCTCGCCGCGCGCGATCAGCGTCTCGAGCAGCGACAGTTTCAGATCCTGCGAGACCGGGAAGACCGACTGCGTGATGCCCGACGCCGGCGCCGCTTTGCGCTCGATCGAGATCATCGCCGGGTTCTTCAGCATCTCGCGCGACAGCTCCACGATCGGCTGCGGCAGCGTGGCGGAGAAGAAGAGCGTCTGGCGTTTCGTCGGGAGGTGTTTGAGCACGCGGCGGATGTCGGGGAGGAAGCCCATGTCGAGCATGCGGTCCGCTTCGTCGAGCACGAGGATCTCGAGGCCGGCGAGCTTCGCGTAGGGACGGGTGAAGTGATCGAGGAGACGCCCCGGCGTCGCGACGATGACGTCGACGCCGCTGCGGAAGGCATGCTCCTGCGGCCCCATGCCGACGCCGCCGTACACCGCCGCGCCGGAGAGCGGCGTGTGGATGGCGAGGTCGCGGAGGTGCTCGTCGATCTGAGCCGCGAGCTCGCGCGTCGGCGTGAGGATCAGCGCGCGCGTCGTTCCGCGCTTCTTGTCCATCAGTCGATGAAGGATCGGGAGGAGGAACGCCGCGGTCTTGCCGCTGCCGGTGGCCGCGGCCGCCAGCACGTCTTTGCCGGCGATCGCCGGCGGCATGGCGTCGTTCTGAATCGGCGTCGGCCGCGTGAAGCCGAGCTCTTTGATTCCACTGAGTAAATCGGGATGAAGTCCAAATTTCGAAAATGGCATAAGGGGCGATCGTCTCACGGAATGGAGCCACTCGACCTCTCCGTTGTCATCAGTGCCCATTAACTCGACCTCCCGTCGCACGATCCCTTTCGTGCGCGTTCGGTTGAACGAACGAAACGGAGGCCGGAGTTGAATACCCGCCCCAAGAAACACATCTCCGTGATGTTGTTCCTGCTGTTCACGCCCGTCGTCGGCATCCTCGGCACAGCGCTCTACACCTGGCTGCACGGCTTTCATCTCTGGATGCCTCTGCTCGCGCTCGGCATGTATGCCGCGGTCGGCATCTCGATCTGCGCCGGATATCACCGCTTCTTCTCGCACAAGAGCTACGAAGCGTCGCGTCCGGTGCAGTACTTCTTCGCTTTCTTCGGCGCGATGGCGGCGCAGAACTCGATTCTCTGGTGGTCCGCCGGACATCGCGTCCATCACCAGTACGTCGACCGCGACTGGGATCCGTACAACATCAAGCGCGGCTTCTGGTGGGCGCACATCGCGTGGGTCTTCCACCATCATCCGCCGCAGGACGTCGAAGCGAACACGCCCGATCTGCTGCTGAACCCGGTCGTGATGTGGCAGGACCGCTGGTACAAAACGATCCTGATCGCCGGCGGCTTCGGCCTGCCGACGCTGATCGGCGCGATGTTCGGCGATCCGATCGCCGGCCTGCTGTGGGGCGGCTTCCTCCGCCTCGTGGTAATCCACCACACGACCTTTTTCGTGAACTCGCTCGCGCACTACCTCGGCAGGCCGACGTACAACGCCGACGTCTCCGCGCGCGACAACTGGGCGGTCGCGCTGCTCACCCTCGGCGAGGGCTATCACAGCTTCCATCACCGCTTTCCCGCCGACTTCCGCAACGGTATCCGCTGGTATCACTGGGATCCGGCGAAGTGGTTCATCTCGAGCTTGCGCGCGACCGGACTGGCGAGCGACCTCCGCTCGACTCCTCCGCCGCAGGTCGAGCTGGCCCGCATGTCCGCGGAAGTGAAGGACGTCGAATCGGATCTCGAGACCGCGCGCGGTGAGGCAGCCGATCATGTGCGTCGCTTGCTCGCGGATGCACGCAAGCACCTCGATGCGGCGCGCGTCATGTGGCGCGAGTCCGATCTGCGCGGTGCGGCGCGGCGGCACATCCGCGATTCGCGGCGCGGTTGGAAAGAGGCGTGCCGCATCGCCGCGACGGGCGTGTTACAGACCTAGTTTCCGATACGCCGCCGCCAACCGCTTCACCCCTTCGTCGATCTCATCGATCGCGACGGTGGTGTATCCGAGGATCAGCGCCGCCGTATGCGGCGGATGCTGGAAGTAGGGGCGGCCGCTGTAGACGTGCACGCCGTGCGCTTGCGCGAGCTCGATCAATCGCTCGGCGTCGCGAACGCGCGGGAAGCGGAGAAAGAGGTGCGTGCCGGACGACGCGCCGCTGGCGCTGACCTCGTCGCCGAAGTGCGCGGCGATCGCGGCGACCATCGCGTCGCGCTTCGCCGTCAGCGCGCGGACGCTGCGGCGGCGCGTGCTCTCGTACGCGCCTGACTCGAGCAGCGACGCCACGGCCTGCTGCTCGAGCGGCGCGCTGCCGCGATCGGCGAGCCACTTCACGGCGCGGAACGCTTCGCGCAGGGCGGGAGGCGCGACGATGTATCCGAGGCGGAGGGCGGGGAAGAGCATGCGGGCGAACGTGCCGATGTAGATCACGCGGCCGTGGCGATCGAGTCCCTGCAACGCGGGGATCGCGCCGACGCCGTAGCGGAACTCGCAGTCGTAGTCGTCCTCGACGATCGACGCGCCGTGCTTCTCCGCCCATTGCAGCAGTGCGAGGCGGCGCGCCACGCTCATGATCGCGCCGGTCGGGAACTGATGCGACGGCGTCACGCAGACCGCGCGCGCGCCGCTCAGGCGTTTCGCGTGGCGCTCCATGTCGAGCCCTTCGTCGTCGACCGCGCAGGCGATCACCTTCGCCCCCGCCGCGAGGAACGCCTGGCGCGTTCCCTGGTAATGCGGATCTTCGATGCCGATGCGCGTGCCGCGATCGCAGAGGACGCGCGCCGTCAGGTCGATCGCCTGCTGCGCGCCGCTCACGATCACGATGTCGTCCGCGCCGGCGACGACGCCGCGCTGCTCGCGCAGGTGGTCGGTGAGCACGCGGCGCAGCAGCGGGAGTCCGGCCGGATCGGGATAGTCGAGCTGCGTCTCGCGTGCTGCGCGTGCCACCGCCTGCCGCCACATCGCGACGGTGCGCGCGTCGGGGATCGTCGTCGCGTAGCGGAAGTCGATTCCGTCGCGTTTTTCCTCCTGGCCCGGAGGCGCCTGCGGCGAAAGCTGCCGCGCGCGCCGCGCGTACGCCGAGATCTTCACGTCGGTTGCGGGCGTTGTTCGTCGCGACGGCGCCTGCACGGCTGGCAACTGCGCCGCGACGCGCGATCCCGAGCCGACTGACGATTCGATGTAGCCCTCCGCCGCGAGCTGCTCGTACGCCGCGAGGACGACGATGCGTGACACGCCGAGGTCGCGCGCGAGCGTTCGCGTGCCGGGGAGGGGAGCGCCGCTTTCGATCTCTCCGTGAAGGATCTTGCGCCGCAGAGCGTCGTAGATGCGGCGGTAGAGCGGTCCGGGGCTGTCGAGCTCGAGCAGCATTCGCAGTGGTTATAGCAGTTTATGCGTCAAGTGGATATTGAGCAGGACCACCGCGCCGGTTACGATCCACCTCATGAGCGCATCAACCGACTTCGATTTCTGGATCGGACGCTGGAGCGTCCGTAACGAACGCCTCAAGGGCCGCCTCTGCGGCTCGACCGAGTGGGAGGAGTTCGCCGCGTCCGCCGAGGCTCGCTACCTGCCGGGTGGCCTCGGCAACATCGATCAATTCGTCATCATCGACGACTGGCGTCCCGGCTTCGTCGGGCTCACCGTGCGTCTCTTCGAACCGTCGACGAAACTGTGGCGGATCTACTGGGCCGACAACATGCGCGGCGTCTTCGATCCGCCGGTCATCGGCACGTTCACGGATGGTGTCGGCACGTTCGAGGGGGACGATCAGCACGAAGGGACGCCGGTGCGCGTCCGCTTCAAATGGACTCACGACGCGACGCGCACGGCCCGCTGGGAGCAGGCGTTCTCCGCCGACGGCGGCGCGACGTGGGAAACGAACTGGATCATGCACATGACACGCGAGGACTGACCGATGTTCGAGCTCCGCATTTACGAAGTCGACATGGACTTCCGCTGGAACTGGCTGCAGTCGATCGACCATCCGCTCCGCTTCCTCTCGCTGCGCGACGACCGGACGTTCGTGCTGCTGAACGGTACACACACTACTGAGCCGTCGCCGATCGAGAAGCTGACGATCCGCCGCCTGACGCCTGCGCTCGCATCGGCGATCACCTCGCCCGAGCAACTGGACCGCGTGCTCGAATCGAACATCCTCGAGATCCGCCAATACAAGATCAAGCCGGGACAGCGCGATCGCTTTGCCGTCTTCTTCCGCGACCGCACGCTCGAATCGCAGGCGGAGTACGGCATGCCGGTCTACGGCCAGTTCGACGACCTCGACGACGAGAACGTCTTCGTCTTCCTGCGCGGCTTCTCCGACATGGTCGACCGCGACCGGCGCAAGAACGCGTACTACCGCAGCGCGCTCTGGCTCAACGAGCTGCAGGACGAAGCGTTTTCGATGATCGCCGACTACTCGAACGTGTTGCTCGTGACTCCGGTGCGGTAGCGAGCAGCGTCGCGGCGAGCTCGCGCGCGGGATCGGGAGGGACGAGCGTGCGGATGCTTTCCCCGGCCGCCGCGCCGATTCCGCGCCAGTCGCTTCGCCGCTGCCAGGCACGCTCGAGCGCCTCGTCGATCGCGTCTTCCGTCGGTGCCTTGGCCAGGAACCCGGTGCGATCGTCTTCGATGACCTCGGAGTTGCCGGCGACGTCGGTGACGATCGGGACGCGGCCGCTCAGCATCGCCTCGACGATCACCAGCGGCAGGCCTTCACAGCGCGAGGCGAGGATGAGGCCGTGGTGATCGTTCCAGATCGCGGCCGGATCGTTGGTGAAGCCGCCGAAGAAAACGCTCGACAGCGAATAGAAGCCGGCCAGCGATTCGAGCGCGTCGCGATTCACTCCCTCGCCGTAAAACGTGACGGAGAGCGGGCGGTTGCGCCACTTCGTCCGGGCCAGCACGCGCAGCAGCATGTCCTGGCCCTTTTCCTTCGCGTACATCCGGCCGACGCAGGTGAGCCGCCAGCCGTCGGCTGTGGAAGGCCAGTCGTCGCGCCGCTTCCAGGGCACGAGGAACGGATTGCGGACCACGCTCGCCTGCGGCAGCTCCATTCCGAGCTGCTCTTCGGTCAGCCGGAGGTTGTGCTCGGAGACGAAGTAGCACGCGCTCGCGCCGCGGTAGATCTCGCGGAGATCCGGCAACTGCAGGTCGTGCGGCCAGTCCATGTCGGACGCCTTCTGCTGAATGAGCACGTACGGCGTGCGGGTGCGAAAGATGACGCGTCCCAGTTGCGCGCAGTCGAAATTCAGTCCCTGCGAGAAGACGATGAGGTCGTGCCGGCGTGACGACGCGAACCGGATGCGAAGCTGGAATCGTCGTACCAGGATCAGGAAGGTGAACCAGAGTTTCGCCAGAAACGAGAAGAGCGGCCGCGGCATCAACGGCAGCCAGTCGAGCTCCACGATCCGGCAGCCGCGCTCGCGCAGGCGTCGAAGCCGCCCGCCGTCTTCGCCCATCTCGCCCTTGAACACCGTGACGTCGTGACCGTCTTCGGCGAGCGCCGCGGCCGTCGCGCTCCAGAGCTCCTCGCTGCCGCCCCAGACCCGGTTGGTAGTGATGAACGCAATGCGGCGGGGGCGCGGGGGACGTGTGTTTTCCATGAGCAGGCGGTTCGAGATTCACTATAGCAGCGGCGGTCGTAAGTTATGCTCAGCCACCTGGCTCTTCGTCAATTGCTGACCGATTCGGTGCGCGCCGGCGAGTGGTGGGAGTACAAGCTCGTCCCGATCCTCGCCACGTTCTATGCCACCGCGCTGACGCTCGACGTGCCGGTCGCCAGGCTCTGGCCGGCGGCGCTGATCCTGCTGCTCTCCCTCGTGCCGGGCGCGGCGTACGTCAGCGTGATCAACGACATCACGGACCGCGAGGAAGACGCCGCGGCGGGAAAACCGAACCGCATCGCCGGGCGTCCGCTCGCGGTGATTGTTGCGCTCACCGCGCTCCCCATCGCGGCCGGGCTCGCCTTCGCCTGGCTCTGGCGGCGCGACACGCTCCTGCTGTCGTTCTATCTCGCCGCCTGGGCGGCGTTCTCCCTCTACTCGCTTCCGCCGTTCCGCTTCAAGACGCGCGGCATCCTCGGCGTGCTTGCGGATGCCAGCGGCGCGCATCTCTTCCCGACGCTCGTCGGCGTCGTGCTCGCGTATCGCGGAGCGGGACAACCGGTGCGTCCGCTCTGGATCGCGAGCGTCGGTGTCTGGGCCTTTGCGTACGGTCTGCGCGGAATCCTCTGGCATCAGTTGACCGATCGCGCGAACGACGCGACCGCCGCGGTCCGCACGTTCGCGGAGCGCCATCCTCCCGCGGTCGCCGAGCGCCTCGGGACGTACGTCGCGTTTCCCACGGAGCTCGTGGCGCTCGCCGCGATGCTCTGGCAACTGCAGAGCGTCGTGCCGGTCGTGCTCCTCGCGTTCTACGCGCAGCAATCGCGTATGCGGATCGGCGGCTGGCAGATGAACGCCGTCGTCGTCAGGCCGAAGCCGCGGTTCCTCATCGTGCTCGCCGAGTACTACGACGCGCTCTTCCCGATCGGGATCCTGATCGCCTCGGCAGCGCGGCACGGCATCGACGTCGCGGTCATCGCCGTCCACCTCCTGCTCTTCCCGCGAAGGCTGGGACAGATCCTCCGCGATACGACCAAGCTCCTGAGGGGATAATCGCTTCGATGACCGAGACCGTCTACACCGCCGATGCGGAGCTGCGGCATCCGGCGCGCTTCGCCGCCGCCGCCGTTCACGATCTGCGGCAATCACCGGCGGTGGCGTGGCGGCTCGTGCGCAGCAACGTGCAGGCGCGGCACCGGCGCGCGTGGCTCGGATATCTCTGGCTGCTGCTGCCGACGCTCGGCACGACGGCGGTCTGGACGTACGTGCAGTCGCGGCGGATCGTGAACATTCCGGCGACCGAGGTGCCGTATCCGGTCTTCGTGCTCACGGGGACGATCCTCTGGCAGTTGTTCGTCGACGCGTTGAACACACCGCTGCAGCAGCTCACCGCGAACCGGGTGTTGATCACGCGCAGCCACGTACCGCACGAGGCGGTCATCCTCGCGGGCTTCATCGAGACGCTGTTCAACTGCGCCGTGCGGCTGGCGATCCTCGTGCCGGTCCTGATGTTCTTCGGCATGCCGCTGCGCGCCTCGGCCGCGCTGCTGCCGGCCGGCATCGCCGCGCTCGCGCTCCTCGGTCTCGCCCTCGGGGTTGCCGTCGCGCCGATCGGAATGCTCTACGACGACGTCGCCCGCGCCATCGCGCTGGTGACGAGCCTCTGGTTTTTCGTGACGCCGATCCTCTATCCCGCGCACGGAGTGATGCGCTGGAACCCGCTGACGCCGCTCATCGACGCCACGCGCGGCTGGCTCGTCGGCGGCAGCGCGGACGATCGTTTCGCGCTCGTCTTCGCGCTGACGATCCCCGTGCTCGTCGGGGCGTGGCTCTTCGCCCGCATTGCCCGGCCGCACGTCATCGCGCGCCTTGGATGACTAGCCGTAGTACTCGCGCGCATACGGCGCGTAGAGCGGGTTCTCGCGCAGCGTGCTCGCTTTCGCGCGGTACGCGGCGATCAAATCTTCGGGAATCGCGTCCGCGGTCACCGGCGTGCCGGGGCGCAAGCGCTGCAGCACGGAGACCGCGGGGCGGAAGCGATTCGTGAAGATGCCGCGCAGGTAGATCCGCCTGAGGCGCGAGCCGATCGGCAGCCGCTGCACGAGTCGCGTGAGACGCGGGTACCAGTACATTTCCGCCGGAGTGAGTGACGTGTTCATCCGGCCGGCCGCGGCCGCGAAGTGGGGGAGGCCGAGACGCTCCTCGAGCGCGCGCACGAACCGGTCGACGTCGTCGCGCAGCAGCTCCCACGGCATCACGATGACCTTTTCCGCGCCGAACGCGTTTCGATACATACCGATGACGCGGTCGTACTCCCAGGGACGTCCGATCAACGGGTGCCTGACGAACTCCTCGAGCGGGACGTCGGCTCCGGAACGGATGTATTGCGAAAACGAGGAGAAGATCATCGAGCGGAATCCGCGCGTGACGATGAGCACGTGCGCGTCCGGAAAAAGCGCCGCGAGCAGGGCGCAGGCGTTCTCCTGGCCCACGGCCGGATCGATCGGGTCGCCGTGATCGTAGTGGTCTTTGCCGGTGTCGCGGTGAGGGGCGGTGAGCGACTCGGAACTGGTGACGCGATACAGCACATCGCGCCGCGGAGCGACCGCTTCGCGGGCAATCTCGTACACGCCGCCGTAGCCGGCGATCCCGCCCTCGACATACGCGAGGTGCGGGTGCTCCCGAAACCAGCGGCGAAGAAAGTTCGTCCCGGTTTTCGGATAGCCGACATGGATCAGATGCCCGCTCATGCGTGCAGCATAATGCGCCGCTCATGAACGAAACGACCGCAACGCCCGAGGAGCTGCGCGCCGAGATTCGCCGTCTCGGTCCATGGCATCAGGATCTGGAGATCGCGCCCGGCATATGGACCGGCGAGCGCGCGCCGGACGATGATCCCGATCCGCTCGGCGTGGGTAACCCGGGCATCCTTCGGCCGGGCAACGTTCTCGCGATGCTGATGCGGGACGTCTTTCCCTCCGGATTCGAGGGCCGCTCCGTGCTCGACTGCGGGTGCAACGCGGGCGGCTACCTTTACGAAGCGAAGCGGATGGGCGCGGGGCGTTGTTTCGGTTTCGACGTCCGCGAGCACTGGCTGAACCAGGCGCGCTTTCTCGGGCGTTTTCTGCCCGCCGAGAACATCGAATTCGACCAGCTCGATCTGCTCGCGCTGCGCGAGCGCAAGCTCGAGCCGTTCGACGTCACGTTGTTCTTCGGGCTCTTCTATCACCTGCCCGATCCGGTCGCGGGACTGCGCATCGCCGCCGATCTCACGCGCGAGCTGCTCGTCCTGAACACGGCCGCCGATCCGAAGCTGAAGGGGCACGCGCTCACGCTGAGCATGGAGAGCGAAACGGCGCTGATGTCGGGCGTGCATCGCCTGGCCTGGTTACCGACCAGTCCGCACGTCCTCGAGGAGATCCTTCACTGGTGCGGCTTTCCGCATACGCGCGTGCACTACGTCTGGAAGTTCTCGCGGTTCCCGCGCATCCAGGTCCTCGGCGCGCGCGATGCGCGTACGTTCGCGTACTTCGACAAGGTTCACGTTCCGCCACCGCGGCCGTTATGGAAGCGCATTGCGCGCCGGCTGCTCAGACGGTGAGTCGCGCGAGGGCCTCGATCGCGAACGCGGTGGTCCACGCCTCCGAGCCCCAGTAGGGCGTATCGGGATGCGGCTCGCCGAACGTGCCGTCGCGACGGCGCGCGCGGCCGCCGTGGTAGACCGGCGCGGCCGGCCAGGCGCCGGAAGACAGTTGCGATCGACAGAGGCTCCCGACATCCGGCGCGCGTCCGATGTGCAGCAGCGCACACGCCGCGAGCGCGTGATCGAGTGCGTTCGACGGTGTCGCCGCATCGATCTTCTTCCCGATGAGATCAGCGGCCTTGCTGCCCAGCGCACGCGCGAAGAAGTACCAGACTACGAACGGGTTGTCGTACCACTTGTCGCACTGACGCTCGCGGTTTTCGCGGAGCACATCGAGGAGCTGCTCGACGACCTTGGGGATCTCGCCGAGGTAGAAGAGGACGTTGGCGTTGACGACGGCGTCGGCGTCGAACGGCTTCGCGGACGTGCGCGTGAAGAACGCGTACATCGCCAGCGGATGGCGGTAGCGCAGCAGCCAGGTGCGGAAGAGTCCGCGGCGGTTGCGGTTCTTCAGCAGCAGCGCGCGATTGGCCGGGATGACGCGTCCCGCGCGCGTGAGCGCGGCCGAGGCGCAGGCGGTGTCGTCGAGATCGGGGAGCAGGAACGCATGCTGCGGATGCACGCGCGGCCAGTGCGACCACACGCCGCCCGGCTGCATCTCGGCGGCGAGGAAATCGAGCGCGCGCTCGCGCACGCCGGCGGCGTCGGGCGCAAACGAGAGCGAGTGCGCCATGACGGCCGTCGGAAAAATCGATGGATCGGGCTTCCCCGACGCGAGCACCGGCAGCTCGCCGCTCGGAAGCTGGACGCGCCGCAGATACTCGACGCCGCGGGCGACGGCTTCTTTTGACATTGGCCGAAGGATAATGCCTGGCGTGAGCTCAACAGCGGCGTTCGCGGCGCGTTATGACGCGCTCTTCGCCGAGCCGCGCATCCGTGCGCTGTACGGCGAGAGCGGCTACTTCAACGTCGGCTACTGGGTCGACGGCGCGCGCGATCTGGTCGCGGCATGCGATCGCATGGTCGATGAAGTCGCCTCCGCGGTCCCGCGCGACGCAAGCGTGATTCTCGACGTCGGCTGCGGCCTCGGCGCCGGCACGCGCCGTCTCCGCGATCGCTTTCCGAACGTCACGGGAGTGAACGTCTCGCTCTGGCAATTGACGCAGGCGGGAGTGAGGTCGGTTGCCGCCGATGCAACGAAGCTCCCCATCGGCAGCGGAACCGTCGATGCCGTGCTGGCCATCGAATCGGCGGAGCATTTCGACACGCGCGAAGACTTCTTCCGCGAGGCCCACCGCGTGCTGCGCCCCGGCGGCGTGATCGCGCTCGCGGACATGATCTTCCGCGAAGGCGACGCGCTCGCCGACTGGATGCTGCTGCCGCGCCATCGCGTCCGCACCATCGGCGAGTACGAAGAAGCGATGCGGGACGCGGGCTTCAGCGACGTGAGCGTCCGCGACGTCACCGCGCAAACATGGACGCCGTACTGCGCGGAGATGCTGCGCGTCTACGAGGGGCACGAAGACGTCCTGCGGAAAATCGAGGGCTCCCTCGCGCACTACGTGCTCTCGGTCGGAGTTAAGTTAAGGGTCAGGTCCTTAACTTAACGAAGGAGCGGTCGACTACGAAGATGCGCGGTACGCCTTCGGGGCGCGTCGCGTACGGGTAGCGCGTGTAGAACTCGTCGTCGACTTCGAAGACCTCGAGCTTCTGAGGCAGCGAAGGGTTTGCGTGGTAGCAACGCAGCGGCGCCTCGTTCGAGGCGAGGAGAGCGGCGGCGGTGATGCGCGTCGTCCCGCTGCGATTCGCCCGGGAGCCGTGGAAGAGTTTCTGCGAGAAGACCAGGGCGCTTCCGGCGGTGATCGGAACGGGTTGAGCCTGTTCCAGCAACGTCGCCGAAAGATCGAGGTAGGGAGACCAGCCGCCGAAGCTGCGCGGTCCGTCGTTCCAGCGATGACTTCCCGGGAGAACCGAAATCCCGCCGTTCGTCGCGTCCGTGTCGACGAGCGGGATCCAGAGCCCGAGGGTGCCGTAGAGCTGCTCGTCGACGAACGTCGGGTCCTGATGAATCTGCACGATGCCGTCATCGACCTGCTGCGGCTCCTTCACCAGGAAATTGCAGAAGCAGAAACGGTAGCCGGGGAGCAGCGGCTCCGCATGCGGCGTCAGGACGTCCTTGATGGCACGGTCGACCGCGGCGCGATATGCGAGATCGGGGCTGAACATCGACGCGCTCCACGCGCCGTGGTGCGTCGGGCAATCGAGCGACTGGAAGGTGCTCAGGAGGCGGGCCACTTCGGCGCCGGTGATGAAATTCTCCACGACTGCATAACCGTCGCGGTCGAGCAGTTCGGAGAGTGTAGGCATGAAACGAATCCTACACGTCCCATTCGACGTCGAACGTCACGAGTGCATTCGCGGCGAGTTGGGCGTTCGCCAGCGCGCTCGCTTCTGAACGCACGTCGAAACTCTCCGGCGCGTCCTGGAAGCCGTAATGCGCGAGCGCCGTTCGCGTCCGCGCGTCGATGATCGCGGCCCGCAGCGTGTAGCGCGAGCCCATGAGCGGCAGGCGGGGCACGATGCACGAAAGCTCGCCGGCTCCGGCCTCGATCGTTCGAGCGCGCAGGTCGTGCTCGCTGGTGATGTGCACCCATTGATCCGCGGTCCAGACGCCGAAGCCCCAGAAGACCTCGAGGCGCTCCTCGGCGCGATAGCGCATGGTGATCCGCACCGGCTCTCCCGTCCGGATCGTCCCGCCGTGAACGGACTTCGCTTCGATCTCGTCGATCACGACCGGCCCGATCGCGGGAGCGCGATATCGCGCCGGCTCCACGGCCGGATTCGTCGACGGAAGGACGCTCAACATCTCGTTGAGCGCTTCGGTCGCGCTGCCGCGAAGCACCACGCGTCCATCACGAAGCAGAATCGCGCGCTCGCACAACGATTGAATCTGATACGGGCTGTGGGAGATGAACAGCAGCGCGCCGCCCGCGTTCAGGTAGCCGAGCATGTTCGTCACGCACTTCCGCTGGAACGCCGCGTCGCCGACGGCCAGCACTTCGTCGACCATCAGCACGTCCGATTCGAGATTCGCGGCCAGGGAGTAGGAGAGCCTCGCGCGCATCCCCGAGCTGTACGACTGCATCGGCATGTCGAAGAAATCGCCCAGCTCGGCGAAGGCGATGACCTTCTCCTGCAGCTCGTCGGTCGCGCGGCGGTCGAGACCCTGGAGCGCGGCGCCGACGCGGACGTTTTCCCGGCCCGTCAGCAGCGGATCGAATCCGATTCCCAGCTCGATGAGGGCCTGCGCCCGTCCGCGCAGCCTCGCCTCGCCGCGATCCGGCTTGAGCAGGCCGGCGAGCATCTTCAACAGCGTGCTCTTGCCCGAGCCGTTCCGGCCGATGACGGCCAATGCCTCTCCTTTGCGGAGCTCGAACGAGACGTCGTCGACGGCCCAGAACTCGTCACGCCGCAGGCCGTGCGACGGAGCGACCGGCAGCACTTCGCGGGCGATGTCCTGCATCCCGTACCAGAGCGCACGCCGCAGCGACCGGCAGTATTTCTTCGACAGTTCGGAAACGGAGAGCACAGTCATCGCGCGATCATCAATTGCAGCATTTCGTTGTTGACGGTGTGGATCGGTTGGAAGGGCGTGAAGTCGGGCGCGAGGCGGAGCAGCGTCCGCAACGCGGCGATCGCGGTCTCGTTTTTCCCTGCGAGCGCGTGAAGCTGCTCCGGCTGTTCCGTGACGCGACGGCGAACCGCATCATCGTGCAGCATCTGCAGCACGGACATTGCGACGACGCGCCGCAGCTCAGCGCGATCGACCGCGATTGCGTCCGCGATCGGATCGGCGAGCGCGGAGACGACGTCGAACGGTTTCCGATCCACCAGTGGCTGCAGGAGACGTTCGGAAAGCCGTTCCGTTTCCAGATCACGTGCTCCGGCGCGTGACGTCGGCAGCGAGCTGCCGCAATCCAGGGCGGCAGCAAGCTGCCGCACTCCATTGGGAATGATCGGCCGCCGTTTCATCCCGCGAAGTCTGGCGCGCGCTTTCGCGTCAAACGCGTGGAACTGGCGTACGCGGCGCCCCTCCGCCTCGGCGCTCTCCACGACATCGGCGAAGACGTGCATCGGTTTCGCGGTCACCTGAACGAATGTATCGAAACCATCGGTGAGTGCCGCCGACACGGCGTTCGCGAAGTGCGACGGGCCGGTCATCATCCACTGCGCGCACTGAGCATCGAAGCGTGTGTCTGCGGGAAGCAGTCCACCCACGGCGGGGGAGTAGATCGGCCGTTCCGTCGGACGCAGGACAACGCCGGCGCCGAGTTGCTCCTGCGACCACTCCCGGCTCCAGTGCATGTTCGGCGTGTGGTACGGCCAGCCGCTCGGGGCGTCCTTCACGATCGCGTCGCCGAACCAGGTACGAATCACCTCCGCGTCGCTCTCGCGGCAGAGCACGAGCGAGAGGGTCGGAGTCGACGCGCCGAGGAAATCGACCGGCGCCGGCGCGGTCCGGCAAAGGCGGCTTGCGTGCTCGCTGTTCGCTTTGACGACGTACACGCGATACGCGGACGGTCTTTGCGTGACCGCGTGTCCCACGACGGTCATGAGCCGCGCGCACTCCTCGCGCGAGATGGCGCCGATCGCGTACGGCGCAATGACTTCGCCGAGGCTGACGCCGATGGCGCCGCCGGCCGTGATTCCGTCCGCGCTCCATTGATCGATCAGGGCGATCCGCGTCATGCCGTGGTGCACGAGCTCGTTCCGCCGCTCGAGCTCCGGCGTCATCGGCATTGTTTTCTCGCCGCGAAACGCCGCCGCCGCGTTCCAGCCGAGCATCTCTTCGACGATCGCCCCGGTCTCTTCGATCGAATCGCGAAACGCTTGGTGGTCGCGATAGAGCGCGGCGTTGACGGCCGGAAAGCCTCCCGAGCCACCGGGGATCACGAAGAGCAGTGCATGCCGCCGCCCGAGCCCGAACATCAAAAACCCTCGACCGTCAGGCTCTCGACGTAGTGCGCCATCATCGTCGCGCGATGACGCACGCTCGCGAGCGGCTGCGCGGCGCGGAAATGAGGCGCTTGCGCGAGCAGCGTGCGGATCGCGGCGGTGACGGTGACCCGTCCCAGCGACGCGCCGATGCAGTGGTGGATGCCGTGGCCGAATGTGAGATGGCGCGATGCTCCGCGGTCGAGGCGCAGCTCGTTCGGCGACTGGTAGTGGCGAGGATCGCGGTTCGCGGCGGCGAGCGAGAGATACACCATCGATCCCGCCATGATGTGCGCGCCGCCGAGCTCGAAGTCGTTCGTGGCGAGACGCCGCAACATCGGCTCGGGCTGATGCATGCGCATCACTTCTTCGATGAACGGGGCGAGCAGCGACGGCTCGCGCTCGATTGCGGCGCGCGCGTCCGGATGCTGCAACAAGGCGAGCACGCACTGCGCGATGACGCGCTCGGTGGTGGCGGTGGATGCGACCCAGAACAGACGAACGAGACTGCGGGCGCGCGGCTCGTCGAATCCGTCGCCGCGCAGCCGGTCGTACATCGCGGCCCGATGCGCGATCGCGTCGATGGCGCGCACGTACGCTCCGAAGTCCGCGGCGTGTCCGCCGGCGTCGCGCAACGCGGCGACCTCGGCATCTTCGAAGCCGAGCAGGCGCGCCGCCACCGCTTCACTCAACGGCCGGCCGTAACCGGCCACGACGTCGATCGGACCGTGCAGCAGCGACGCCGCGTGCTCCGCCGCGAATGCTCCGAGGCGCTCGATGACGTCGCGTCCAAAGTAGGGATTCAGCGCGCGGCGCACCGCGGTGTGCCCGGGCGGGTCGGAGGCGAGCAGTACCGCGTCGACCTCTTCGTAGGGCCGGTTCGACAACAGTTCGGGATGCGCGAAGGCCCACTGCACTTCGTCGTGGCCGAGCACGATCCATGCACCGTGACGCTCCAGGAACCGGACCGGCCCTTGCGCGCGCAACGCGTCGTAGTGAGGGAACGGATCGCGCGCAATCTCCGGCGCGTCGAGGTCGATCGGCGGGTTCGTACGGCGGAGCTTCTGCCGGAGGCGTGCAAGAATCGTCATGGAAAGGATTTGATGATGACAGACGTCAATGCCTACCTCTTCTTCAACGGAAACTGCGCCGAGGCGATGAAGTTTTACGAAGCGACCCTCGGCGGAAACCTCCGCGTTGTCAAGGCCTCCGACGTGCCGGGCGGGACGGAGGGCGGCGCGAGCGCCGACGCCGTCATGCACGCGCGGCTCGATGTCGATGCCACCGGAATCCTCATGGCCTCCGACTGGATGGAGCCGTCGATGCCGTTTCCCGGCTTGCATGGCTTCCGGGTGTCGCTCACGTATCGCAATGTCGACGACGCGCGCCGCATCTGCGAGGCGCTCGGCGCCGGCGGCAGCACCCAGATGCCGTTCGCCAAGACGTTCTGGAGCGACGGCTTCGGCATGGTCACGGACAAGTTCGGCGTGCCGTGGATGGTGGGGACGGAAGGGAAACAGCAGTAGCGCGCTCAGCCTCGGTTCGACGTTCTCTTCAGCAGGAGAGCGGTCTGGTAGAAGTACGCCTCCTGCGTCACGGAGAGGACGTCGAACTTCGCGCGCAGCATACGCGTGAAGAAGTCGAGGTCGTAAAACACCTGCGCCTCGTGGTCGCGGCCGACGGTGAACATGCCGAAAGAAGCGGTCGACTGCTGAAACGTGCTGCGCGTTCGCAACGACTGGGCAATGGCGGCTGTCCGGTAAGCGCCAGTCGTCATCAGTTCGATCGTGTGCCTGTCGTGAATCGTCACGTAGAGCCGGCCGTCGGGAGCGAGGATGCGGCGGAGCTCGAGAAGCCACGCGTCGGCCAGGTCGTCGATGTGCGTGAACAGCGAGCCGCAGTAGATGAAACGAAAGCTCCGGTCTTCGAACGGCAGGTGAGGCACCTTCGTCGTCGTGGCGAAGTTGAACGGCGGACTGAGATGGCGCTTGCACCAGAAGATGTGCGGCGAGCTGATGTCCGTGCCCCAGATCTCGCAGGTCCCGGCGAGCGGTTGCAGGTGCCGGATCATCCGTCCCGCGCCGCAGCCGAGGTCGAGGATGCGATCTCCCTGGCGGAACGCGAAGTCGGAGGCGTGGAGAATCTCGAGCATCCGGTCGACGTGTTGCTTGCCGTGCGCCGGGTAGTTGTAGCCGAGCCATAACTCCGTCGGCGGCATCGGCAACTCGTCGGGCTGATTGGCCTGATCGGGCGGCAGGACGTAGTCGAGTCGCGGCCGGTACGGAAGGTAGGCCAGCTCCGGAAACGACGCGGGGCGCTTTGGCCCGAGGCTCCGTTTGAGCCACGACGCGATGCGGCTCTTGCGCGACGGCCGGTCTTCATACATGGCCACGTTCTCAACGACCGTCGCGCGTGAGCTCCGCGCCAGCCATTGCCCGTCGCGTCTTCGAAATTCGACGATCAGGTTCGCACGCCATCGCCGCCCGCCGAAATCCCCTTCGACGACGCAGGTGAAGCGGGCGGTCGCGAGATTCTGCCGCTCGTCGACGGCGAGGTCATCGGTCGTGACCGCGATGACCTTGTGCTGAGGCGAGGCGAGCATCGCGAGATCCTCGCCGAGGGTGAGGACGCGTCCATCCTGCAGCGTTGCCGAATAGTCGATGTCGCGCAGCGCGGCTGCCGCCGCGACGTCCTTTTCCAGGATCGATTTTCTCCAGCGCTCGACGACCTGTTCGATCGGCATCGGGGGACATCGTACCCACCACCAGCCTCTGCGGGAATTCGATTTGCACACAGCCGCGGTAGATGACGATCACCTGCTCCGACTGCGGCGCCGTGCAACTCGTCCCTGACCTCCCGCCCGGCGCGATCGCCGAGTGCAACCGCTGCGACCGCTTTCTGGCCAAGCGGACCTTCACCGGATACGAGGTCACGCTCGCCTGCGCCTTCGCCGTCTTCGTCCTCATCTGGCCGGCGGTCTTCCTGCCGCTGATGGAGTCGACGATCCGCAACCTCGTTTTCCAGGAGAGCCGCCTCGTCTCCAGCGTCTCCGTCATCTACAACGAGGTCTGGTTCCCGTTCGCCTTCGGTTTTCTTTTCCTCGCGCTCCTCTTCCCCGCGGTGCGCGCGCTGCTGCAGATCGCCGTCCTCGGCTCGATCCGCTGGAACTGGCGGATCCCGCACCGCGGACGGCTCTTCCGCTACAGCGAAGAGCTGCGCATCTGGAGCCTGACCGACGTCGTCGTCATCGCCGGATTGATCGCCTACTTCCGCGCCGGCGTATCGGCCGACGTGCAGGTGGGATCGGGCGCCTGGTCGTACATGGCGGTCGCGCTCCTTTCGTTCCTCGGCGACCGTTCGCTCGATCGCCGCGCGGTCTGGAGCGCGATCCTTCCCGATCTCGTCGCTCCGCCCGGCAACCCATTCGTCTCCTGCGACGTCTGCGAGATGCCGGTGACCGATCGCGGCTCGGGCGATGCCTGTCCGCGCTGCGGCGGCACGCTCGATCGTCCGATCGTGCGCCGTTTCGCTCCCGCGCTCGCGGCGGTGCTGGCGGCGGTCCCGATGTGCGTCCCGGCATACGCCGCGGCGGTGATGGTCAACGACAACATCACCGGCGTCATCGAGCACACGGTGCTCGGCACCGTGCAACTGCTCGCCGATCGCGGCTACTGGCAGTTCGGCGTCATCGTTCTCTTCGCCGGCGTCGCCATCCCGTTCGCCGAGATCGTCGGCATGCTCTGGCTCCTCGCGCGCGTGCCGTTCCCGAGCACGCGCGGACTGGTGCGCCGCACCCGCATGTATCGCGTGCTGCACCGGCTCGTGCGCTGGCCGATGATCCTGCCGTTCATCGCCGCCATCGCCGCGCCGATCGTCAACTTCCGCGGCATCGACGACATCGTCGCCGGCCCCGGCGCCACGCCGCTCTTCGTGGTCATCGCCTTGATGATGCTCTCCGTCCGTCTCTTCGAGCCGAAGTTCATGTGGCGCACCGCCGGAGAAGCGCGATGAGCGACTACCGCGAGGAAGAAGCTCCGCGGGCGCGCGTCCATCTCGCGAAGTGGTCGCCCTGGGTCTGGATCGTGCCGGCGATCGCGCTCTTCTTCGCCGGCTTCCTCGTCGTCCGCTACGGCTTCTTCGGCGGCGGCGACATCACGGTCCGCTTCGCCGACGCGCGCGGACTCGATCGCTACAGCCCGGTGCGATTCCGCGGCGCGAAGGTCGGCACAGTGCAGAAGATCACGATCGCCGAAGACCTCGGGCAGGTGGTGGTCCGCATCTCGATGGACGCGTCGATGGATCACGCGCTGAACAAGGGAACGAAGTTCTGGATCGTCGAGCCGGGACTGGAAGGGGGCGGCGTCGGCGGCTTGCTGTCCGGCACCTCGATCGCCATCGCGCCTGGCACGGGCGAGCAGACGAGCGAGTTCGTCGGCCAGGAGTACGCGCCGGTGCTGACGCCGGCGGAGAAGGGGAAGACCGTGATCCTCGAGGCGCACGGCCTTGGCTCGCTCGCCGTCGGTTCGCCGGTGCAGTACAACGGGATGCGCGTCGGCAGCGTCCTCGGATCGGACTACGACCCGGCGCGCGGCGTGACGCAGATCCACGCCTTCATCACGCAGCGCTTCGCCAATCAGGTGCGGCAGAGCACGCGCTTCTGGCGCGGCGGCGGATTACAGGTCTCGCTCACCGGCGGAGGACTGTCGATGGCCGGCGCGTCGCTCGGCGCGCTCCTCAACACGCCGGTCGGATTCTTCACCCCCGAGGCGCTCGCCGGCGCCGAGGCGGCGTCGGGAACGCATTTCGATCTCTACGATTCGGAGGCCGCCGCGAGGGCGTGGGCCGACGGACCGCAACTCACGTACGCGACCTACTTCACCGGTCCGGTGCGCGGACTCGTCGCCGGGACTCCGGTTTACATGCGTGGCGTCGAAGTCGGACGGGTGCGCGAAGTGCGGCTGCGCTACGTGCCGCGGACGGCGTCGCTCGAAACGCCGGTGACGTTCGAGATCGACCCGCGGCTGCTGGAGCTGCCGATGATGTCGACGCGCGAGGAGTTGCGCGCCGAGATGAACGACGCATTGTCGAAGCTGGTGAACAAGGGGATGCGCGCGACGCTGTCGACGAGTCTCGTGTTGCCCGGCGCGAGCGGCATCTCGCTGGAGAACGTCGCACGCCCGGGCACCGGCAGACTGGTGGTCGAAGCGGAGCCGCCGATCGTGCCGGCGGGATCGAGCGGCGGCGGCATCGAAGGAGCGCTCGGCTCGCTCAACCGGCTCGCCGCGCGCGTGGAGAACCTGCCGATCGAGGACATCGCCGGCCATCTCCGCAGCACCACCGCGCGCATCGACGCCTTGGTCCACGATCCGACGCTCGACGAGAGCCTGCACCGGATGAACGCGGCGATGGCCGACATCCAGAAGGTCTCCGAGGTCACGCGCGAGAACATCGGACCGATCGTCTCCAGCCTGCGCAACACCGCCGCGTCGGCGGAGCAGGCGGCGGCGCGCGCGCAACAGCTCATGGCTACCGCGCCGCGCCAGAACTACGACCTCGGCAACATGGTCAAGGAGTTGACCAGAGCGGCCGAGGCGGTGCGCGCGCTCGCGTCGTACCTCGAGGAGAATCCGGACGCGCTGCTGAAGGGGAGAGGGAAGGCGAAATGAGGCGAGCCGTTTTCATCGCGCTGTTGCTGCTGACCGGCTGCTCGTTCTTCTCCCGCACGAAGAACGACATCTACTCGCTCGATCGCATCCCCGGCACGCCATCCGACGCGCGCGGCACGCCGATCGGCATCGAGAGCGTCGAGCTCCCGCCGGGACTCGATCGCCGCGAGATCGTGGTGCGCAAGGCCGATCACCAGCTCGAGGTCCGCTCCAACGAGCTCTGGTCCGCCGGACTGCAGACCGCCGTCCTGCACACGCTCGCCTTCGACCTCGCGTCGCGGCTGCCCGAGGGGATGGTCATCCTGCCGGGTCAGGTCAAGCCGCCGGCCATGCGCTCGATCGACGTCGTCTTCGAAGAGCTCGCCGCCGGACCGGACCAGAAGATGGTCCTCGACGCGCGCTGGAAGCTCGGCGATGCGACGCATCACGAGACGATCGCGATCGACGTCCCGTCGCTCGACAGCAAGAACGTCGCGACGGGGATGAGTCAGGCGATCGCGGCGCTCGCGGACCGGATCGCGGCCGCTACTGCGCAATGATCCAGTCGAGCACCGGATCGCGTCCCGCCACCCACTCCGCCCACGTCGGATGGATCTCCTTGTCCGGCGTGACGAGGCCGTCGGTCGGCAGGAACTTGTAGAACATCGTCGAATACGAGACCTGCAGCAACGAGTTGGGCAGCCGCAGCTCGTCGTTCTCGCTGTAGCTGTTCGGCCGCTCGCCGATCGTTTCGCCGACCAGCGTCGCGTGCGCGATCTCGCGGAAGTCGATCGCGTTCTTGAGCGCCGCGGAAAACGTCCGCGCGCTGGTGATGACGAAGCCGCGCAGCTTCGGCCGGCGCGCCAGCTCGTCGACGAGGTACTTCCGGCCGACGTTGAAGTCGCCGCCGCCGTTCTGGCGCAGATCGATGGCGATCTTTTTCGTCGGATGGCTGTCGACGAACGACCAGAGCTCGCGCGACTTGCTCCGCAGGTCGTCGTACTTGCGCCAGTTGACGTAGACGGTGTTGCTCTCAGGGAGCCAGGTGAACCAGAACGGCTCGCCGATCCGCTGGCGATAGAGCGGCGGATTTGCCGTCGCCGCGCGCCACTCCGGTTTCGCGCTCACCGGAATCGACGCGACGTCGGCGGAGCGCTCGCTGCCGTCGTCCATGACGACCGTGTAGCGCGCCGTGTCGGCGGATTTGGTGATGCCGAGGCCGTGCACGACCTCCGCGATCGAAAGCCACTGTGGCGTGAATCCGGCGATCAGCACTTCGCTCTCATCCTGCGGCAGGATCGTCCGGATTTTGGCGATGGCATCGGCGAGCGGTGTGTCGTCAATGCGCGACAACTTCCCGCCGACGAGATCGGCCGCCGTGCCGGCCGCGCGAACGACGCGATGCGCCCCTTCAATCTCCACGATCGCGAGCGGGAACTGACGCGTCGTCGAGGGGAGGTGAACGTAGGTGTGCCCGTCGCCGACCATCGCCGCGATCCGCATGAACCCGACGATCATCTCGTCGTCGCTCGCCTTCCCCGCGCTCGCTCCGAGACGCGCGATCTCGGCCGCGAACTGCTCGCGCGTGATGGCGTGAAACGCATTCTTGTGCCGCTTCGGCAGCTCGCGCGCGAAGTAGTCGATGTCCGCGCGCCACTTCTCCGCCGTCATCGCCGGCAACGGCTGCGGCTTGTTGTCCGCGAAAAGGGAGAACGAGACGGCCAGCAGGATGGCGAGGGAGATTTTGGCCATGCAGGTTCGACGCTGGGGGTGGGGAATGGTTAGTCGTTTTCGCGGTGGCGCGCCGGCGCGGACGGAGCGGCTGGCTGGCGCGTCACATTGGTTCGCGACGCGCGCGCACTCGTCGAGGACCGCGTGAGGCACCCGGATCGATACGGTCTCTTCACCGAGCCGGAATGGCTGCCCCGGTCGCTGCGGATGGCGAATAAAAGTCATCGCCGGGCGTGACTCAGGCAAAGATCCGCGTCGCCTCGAGCGTCAATCCGAGCGCGATGCCTCCGAATTGATCGGTATCGAATGCCGCCGCATGCGGCAGCAGCCGGCGCACGCGCGCTCGCACCTCGGGCGACAGCGAGCCACCGCCGGTGAAGAAGATGACGCCGATCGTTTTCGCGGCGGCGCCGGAGGCGCGGATCACGTCGACGAGCGTCCGCTCCGCGTCGTCGAGCAGCTCGGCGATCGCTTCGTTGAGCTGCTCGCGCGTCGCGGTCAGGGCGAAGCGGCGCTCGATCCAGTCGAGCGGCACCGACACGTCATCGCTACCGCTCAGCGCGATCTTCGCCCGTTCCACCTCGCGCGCGACCGTGTGCCCGAGGTGACCGGCGAGGACGCGATCGAGCCGCATGAGGCGGCGGTCGTCGAGCTTGTTCTTCGTCAGGATCGCGTAGATGCCGTCGAGCAGCCGGTTCTCGTAGATGAAATTGATGCGCAGCCACGACGCGAGGTCGTGGAAGACCCACTGCGGCATTTGCAGCGTCTCGCCCTGATCGTTGCGATAGGAGGCGCCGAGGCCGAGCTCCGGCATCAGGCGGGTCACGCTGAGCTGGCGGTCGAAGTCGGTGCCGCCGATGTGGATGCCGCCGACCGCGAGGATGCGGTCGCGGTCGCCGACGCCGCGGTGCTGCGCCGCGGGCGTGAGGCGGATGACGCTGAAGTCGGAGGTGCCGCCGCCGATGTCGACCACGACGGCGAGCTGCTCGCGGTCGATGTGCGTCTCGAACTCCAGTCCCGCGGCGATCGGCTCGAGCTCCATTTCCACCTGTTCGAATCCCGCCTCCCGCGCGCTGCGCCGCAGCAGTTCTTCCGCCGCGCGGTCGAGCGCCGCGTCGCTGTCGTTGAAATGCACCGGCCGTCCGAGCACGACATGCGTCAGCTCCTCGCCCGCGGCGGCGTCGGCTTTCGACTTCAGGTTGCGCAGGATCCGGCTGATGATCGTCTCGAACGTCATCCGCCGCCCGCGCACCATCGTCGCCTCGCCCTGCAGCGCGGTGCCGAGGATGCTCTTGATCGCCCAGAGCATCCGCCCTTGATGCCCATCCAGAAAGCGCTCGATCGCCGCTTCGCCGAACAGCGCGTCGCGCGTCGCGTCGTCGAAGAAGATCGTCGTCGGGATCTGTTTGCGGCCGTTCTCCACCTCCACGAGCACCGGCGCGCCGTCGCGCACGATGCCGATCTCGGAGTTGGAGGTGCCGAAGTCGAGGCCGCAGAAGTTGGTTGTGGGCATACTTCGCTTGCGTGGAGAAGATTAACGCGACGATCGTGCGGGTCCGCTACCAGAACGCGGAGAGCGGCTTCAACGTGGTCACCTGCCGGCGGGAAGAGTCGTACGAAGAGCTGACGGTCGTCGGCGTCTTCCATCTCCCCGAGATCGACGAGCTGGTCGCCATCACCGGCGAATGGCAGAACAACGCGCGCTTCGGCCGGCAGTTCAACGCGGAGTCGGTTATGCCGATCATTCCGACCAGCGCCGACGGCATCCGCAGCTATCTCGCCGCGGGACATGTGAAGGGGATCGGCGAGGCGCTGGCGAAGCGGCTGGTGAAAAAGTTCGGCACCGAGGCTTTGCGCGTCATCGACGAATCGCCGCAACGCCTGCTCGAGCTGCCGGGCATCGGGCAGCGCACGCTGGAAAAGATCAAGGAGAGCTGGCAGGAACAGCGCGGCGTGCGCGACGTGATGGTCTTTCTCGCGGCGCACGGTCTCAGCGGCGCGCGCGCGTTCCGCATCCAGAAGCAGTACGGCGATCGCGCGGTGGCCGACATCCGCGCGAATCCGTACCGCCTGGCGTACGAGATTCGCGGCATCGGCTTCAGCACCGCCGACACGATCGCGCGCAAGCTCGGACACGACGAGCGCTCGCCGTTCCGGATGCTCGCCGGCCTGCGGCATGTCATCGACGCCGCGCGCCGGAGTGGGCACTGCGGAATGAGCGTCGACGATGCCATCACCGAGTCTGCAAAACTCCTCGGCGTCGAGCACGCGCTCCTCGCCGAGACGATTACCTCGGCCATCGAAACGGGGATGGTCATCGAGGAAACGATGAACGGCCGGAGCGTCCTGTTCGAGCCGTCGCTCCATCAGGCGGAATCGCGGATCGCCGCGTCACTCGCGCGTCTCGCGGATGAGCGGCCGCCCTGGGCGAACATCGGATCGAAGAAAGCGGTCGCGCTGGCGGAATCCGAAAGCGGGATCGCGCTCGATGCCACGCAGAAGCAGGCCATCGATCTCGCGCTGCGGTCGAAGGCGATCGTGGTCACCGGCGGACCGGGAGTCGGAAAGACGACGCTGGTGCGCGCGCTGCTCGCCGTGTACGAGTCGGCCGGCCTGGAGGTGTCGCTCGCCGCGCCGACCGGCCGCGCCGCGAAACGATTGAGCGAGAACACCGGGAGCCGGGCCTCGACGATTCATCGGCTGCTGGAGACGAGCGCTCACGGACACTTCCAACGGGATGAAGAGAATCCGCTGGAGACCGACATCGTGATCGTCGACGAGGCGTCGATGGTCGACGTCCCGCTGCTCGATGCGGTCCTCAGCGCGTTGCCGCCGACCGCCGGAATCGTGCTCGTCGGCGATGCCGATCAACTGCCGTCGATCGGACCCGGCCAGGTGCTGTACGACATCCTCGAATCGGGGCGCGTGCCGTCGATCCGCTTGACCGAGATTCATCGCCAGGCCGAGGGGAGCGACATCATCGTCAACGCGCACCGCATCAACCGCGGCGAGATGCCGCAGTTCAACGCGAAGGAGACGCGCTCCGAGACGTTCCTCTTCCCCGCGACCGTGCCCGATCAGGCGGTCGCGCGCGTCGTCGACGTCGTCACGACGCGGATTCCGGAGAAGTTCGGACTGAAGTCGTTGCGCGACGTGCAGGTGCTCGTGCCGATGCGCAACGGTGCCGTCGGCGTCGACGCGCTCAATGAGGCGCTGCAGAAGGCGCTGAATCCGCCCGAGCGGCACAAGGCGCGCGTGGAGCGGCCCAATGGCGTCTTCTTCTGCCGCAACGACAAGGTCATGCAGATCGAGAACAACTACGACAAGAACGTGTTCAACGGCGACGTCGGCATCGTGGCGATGGTCGATCCGCGGCGGGAGCAGTTCACCGTCGACTTCGGCGCCGACCTGATCGTCGACTACCGGTTCGACGAGGCCGACCAGCTCACGCTCGCCTACGCGACGACGATCCACAAGTCGCAGGGCTCGGAGTACGAAGCGGTGGTGATCGCGCTGATGAAGCAGCACTACGTCATGCTCCGCCGCAACCTGCTCTACACCGCCGTCACGCGCGGGCGGAAGGTGGTCGTGGTGGTGGGAGATCGGGATGCGGTGCGGACGGCGGTGCAAACGGGGAGCGGCGGCGAGCGGCTGACGCGCTTGCGGACGTGCCTCGCGGCGATCACTCGTCCTCGAGCGTGAACCCCGTCACGCCGATCGGGACCTTTCCTTCGCGCGGCGTCTCGCCGCGTTCACGGCTCGCGGCGATCTTCGCCTCGCCATCCGCGGGGACATTCGTCGCGCGCGTCGTCATTTGCGCGCGGGCGCTGGCGAGGTAGACCTTCACCCCTTTTTCCGCGTAGATCTGCGCGATCTGCAGCTCGTCGGCGTCGATGACGATGTAGTCGTCGATGCGCGTCGAGTAAATCGCGAAGAGGCCGTTGGACTGCTTTTCGATGCGCCAGGCCATCGCTATTTCTCTTCGAACAGCAGTTGCGCATCGCCGAGCTCGACGCCGAACAACTCGCGCGCGTACCGGCGGATCTGCGCCGGCTCGATCGGCGTGTCGGTGCGCACTCCATTGCGATAGCGCGTGACGACCGTGGGTCTCAGGATCACGCGCTCCTCGGCTGTAATGCGTTGGATCGTCAGCGTGCGGCGGAAGATCGATGCGGGATGCGCGGACGTGTAGTAGTTCGCCATCTCGATGTCGTCGCTCGTGTACGGGAGCTCGCTGAATTGATACAGCTCCTCGGTCACGTCGCCGTAGTGGATGGTCAGCATCCAGTGATGTCCGGTGCGGCGGAGCGAGAAGTCGATCTGGTCCTGCGTCACGCGGACGCCGTCCTGCAGCGGGAGCGGCTCGAGCGGGCCCTCGGCGCCGAAGCCGACGTCGGCGAGCCACGGCTGATGGTCGATGTCGACGCGCAGCAGCATGTGATTCAGCGCGTGCTGGCCGACGCGGCCGAGCAGCGTGGTCACGTCGAAGCCGAGCTCGCGCAGCGCGGCGCCGAGGAGCGTGTTCTGCTCGAAGCAGTAGCCGCCGCCGTCGACGTCGAGGAACTTGCGGGCGATCGAGTCGACGTCGACGCGCACCACGCCGCGGCGCTGGATCTCGAGGTTGTGAAACGGAAACGCGGCGAGATGCGCGACGTGGATGCGGCGCAACGTCTCGATCGTCGGCGGCAGCGGCCGCGCGAGGCCGAGCCGGGCGAGGTAGTCATCGAGCTGCATTTCGATATCGTATGCGCATGTGTCCACTCCTTCTCCTGCTCTCCCTCGCCTTCGCCGCGATCGCCGGTGCCGACGATCTGCTCGGGCCCGCCGACTATCTGAAGATCCTCATGGAGTCGAAGCTCAGCTACAACATGCGCAGTGAGCCGGCCAAGACGCCGGTCGCGGAGATGCAGTGTCCGCGGCGCGAGCCGTCGATGCGGGTAATCGCTGAGGGAAAGGGCAAGAAACTCGTCCCCTGGGTCGTAAAGCCCGAGGCGATGAAGCTGATCCTCGAAGGAGAGAAGCTTTACGAGCAGAAGGACTTCGCCGGGGCATCGGAGAACTACAAGGCGGCGATCGACATCGATCCGGAGGCGATGCTCGCGTACCTCTTCTACGGCGACACGTTGCTGCTCGGAGTCGACGATCCGGCGTCGGCGCTCGTGCAGTACCGGAAGGGAATCGCTCTCGATCCGACGATACCCTCCGGACACCTCTTCGCTTCCACCGCGCTCGTCCGCCTCGGACGCCCCGACGAAGCGCGCGAGGAGATCGTTCAGGCGCTGCTCTACTACCCCGGCTACGAAGCGGTGTGGAAAGTCGCCGACCACCCGGAGCGATGGAACGCGAAGCCGATCGTCCGGCACAAGTTCGAAGTGCCGGCCGGCTACCTCGGGGCGAAGGGGAGCAACGGCATCGACCTTTACGCGGGCGAAGGGACGAAGTGGCTCGGCTACACGATCTGCAAGGCCGTGTGGGCGAACGAGAAGAAGTTCGCGAAGAAGCACAAGGCGGACGGCTGGTCGATCGAAGAGGAACAGGCCTGCGTGCTCAACCAGCTCATGGGTGACTACAACGGCACCGAGGCCAGGCTCGTGGAGGCGAAGAAAAAGAATGGTGAAGCCGACCCGAAGGTGACGGAAGCGGAAGTCATCGCGGCGCTCGATCCACTCCCACGGCACCTCTGGGATGTGGCCCACGATCACATGCTCGAGGGCTACATCTCCTTCGAGATCATCGGACAGCACTGCCCGCTGGCGATGTCGATGATGACCGATGAGACGAAAGCGGCGGTTGAGAAATATCTTCGCAAGTATGTGATCGTGGCCGCGGAGTAGCTAACCTCTGTACGCCTCATCCTGCTCGATGCGCGACAGAATCCACGGGAACTCCCCCCTGACGATCTTCCCGCGGCAGTAAGCGCAGACCAGCGTCTGGCCCTCGCCGATCGGGGCGCCGCAGTTGGGACAGACGTGCGTGTCGGCGGAGACGCCGCCGCCACCGCGGATGAATGTCCAGTACTCGCTCCACTGCCGGGGCGCCGCGATCGAGCCGCCGACGATGTTGTTGTTGTCGTCGGTCGTGTAATCGAGTCCCGAGGCGAAGAGGCGGACGGTGATCGCGTCGTAGAACGCGTCGCTCGTCACCTTCACGATGACCACGCGCTGGATCGCGTAGTTGTCGACGACATTGCGCAGGTGCTGGCGGAGGTACTCGTCGATCCAGTAGCGATGCATCTGGAAGAGCGGGCCGGTCTCATACGCCTCCGCGTGTTGCCAGTCGCGCGATGACCAGGCCTTCTGCAGTTCGTTCGCGACCTCGTCGACGCGTTTGAGGAATGCGTCCCAACTGAAGCCGGGATGCCGATCCTCGAATTGCTTCCGCTTTCGCGGCAGGTCGTGCTGGTAGATCGTGTTGAGATCCGTTCCGACTTCCTCGGCTGTGCCGCCGAGGTCGCGCGGACGGTCTTCTTTCGAGACACCGCGGATCGAGCGGACGAACCACTGGAACGAGCCGTCGGTGATGACGGTGTCGCAATGCAGGCAGGCGCCGTCGGTGCGCGTCTGCAGCGGCGCGCCGCACTTCGGACAATGCTCGGCCTTCGCCTTTTCGGGAGTGGGGGAGAGGACGTCGCGTCCGCGCGTCAGCGTCCAGACCTCGCGCACGTAGAAGCGGCGGACCGCGTTGTTGCGCGTCTCGGTGTAATTCGCTTCGAATTCGACGTCGGCCTCGACCTGAGTCTGATCGAGCCCGCGGAACGCGACGACGGCGAAGCTGCCGATCACCACCTCGTCGATGCTCGTGAGACCCGCGGCGAATTGCTTCAGACCATCGCGCAGACGCTTCGAGACATACGGCGCGAGGTTGTCGACCTCGCCGCGGCCGAGCGCTTCGTACAGGCGCGCGAAGAGGCTGTAGCAGAAGTCGGTGAAGACGATCTGGGAGAAATTCGGATCGAACTGGCGGAGCGAGGTCATGTCGACCGGGCCTGGCTGCGCCGATTGCTTCACGCTCAGTACCGCCGTCGCCCCTTGCTTCTGGAAGTACGAGACGACCATCAGGATGATGAAGAAGAGAAAGAAGGCGAACGCGCCGCCGCAAGTGAAACCGCCACCGCTGCCGCCCGAGGAGCTGCTCGAGCCGCCGCCGGAGTAGCCACCGCCGGAGTAGCCGCCACCCGACGATCCGGAGCTCGAGCCTCCGTAACTCTGGCCGCCGCCGACGCGGGCGTCGCCCGCGAGGGCGACGAACAGCAGAATGAGCAGGGCGAATGCGATCCGCTTCATGCGCCGATCTCCGGCATGTCGGCGAATTCGTTGACGTCGTCCGCGCCGCGCGGCACGTCGCGCGCGAGCAGCTCGCCGAGGGAGCGGATCGCGGCGACGATCGCGTCGGAGTCGAGCACACGTTCCTTGCGGAGATCGTTGAGCAGCGCATTCCAGTCATGCGGCACGAGCTGCCGGAGGAGTCCGCGATCGGCGAGCACTTCGATGCGGCGCTCGAGCAGCGATGCGTAGAGCAGCAGTCCCGTCTCGGCGCGCGTGTTCGCGATGCCGCGGTCGTGGAACATCGCGGCCGCATGCGTGCGCACGGCCGTCATGCGTTCGGCGCTCGTCGAGAAGAGGCGGCGCAGTGAGTCGTTGCGCCGCACGAAGATGATGCCGGCGAGGTAGACGACGACCGGATCGAGGATCACCGCAACCGGCGGGACGACGAACGGCATGAAGACGAGGACGACGAGCGAGATCAGCGCGAGCAGCGCGGCGAAGCGCGCGTCCGCATGTGCATACGAGCCGGAGAGCGTGCGGATCTCGACCACGACCTCGGCCGCGGTGCGACTCTCGACCTCGCGGACCGCGGCGATGATGGCTTCCTTGTCGAACGTTCGCTGCATGTCATGATTCTGACATGCGACTTCCGTCATTTCTCTACGGCACCGCGTGGAAAGAAGACGAGACGGAGCGCCTCGTGCGGCTGGCGATCGAGGCGGGCTTCCGCGGAATCGACACGGCGAATCAGCGCAAGCACTACTTCGAGGCGGGCGTCGGGGCGGCGGTGGCGGGCGCGATACGCGACGGTCTCGTCTCGCGCGACGAGCTCTTTCTGCAGACCAAGTTCACCTACGCGGCGGGGCAGGATCGCCGTCTGCCGTACGACCCGAGCGCCGATCCGGCGACGCAGGTGCGGCAGTCGTTCGCCAGTTCGCTCGAGCATCTCGAGGTCGAGTCGATCGACTCGTTCGTGCTGCATGGTCCCGGCCGTCACGACCGCGAGGTCTGGCGGGCGATGGAAGAGCTGCCGGTCAGTTACATCGGCGTCAGCAACGTCGTCCTCAGTCAGCTCGAGGCGCTCTACGCGTTCGCCGCCGTCAAGCCGTCGTTCGTGCAGAACCGCTGCTATGCGCGGACCGGTTGGGACGCCGAGGTGCGCGCGTTCTGCCGCGCGAACGCGATCGTTTATCAGGGGTTCTCGCTGCTCACGGCGAATCTCGCGGAGCTGCGCAGCGCGCCGTTCCGGGAGCTCGTGGCGCGCGTCGGACGGACGCCGGCGCAGATCGTCTTCCGCTTCGCGCAGCAGGTCGGGATGCTGCCGCTGACCGGCACAACCGATCCCGCGCACATGCGGGAGGACCTGGCGATCGACGACTTCGAGCTGTCGGACGAAGACGTGGGTGTAATGATTTCGGGCCTCGTGCGTCATTGAGGGCTGAAAGGAGATACGCCATGAACGAATGCACGAATTGCGGTTGCGGGAAGCAGTGCGAGTGCGGCCCCGGTTGCAACTGCTGATCGGATGAGCACTACCTACGATGTCGTCGAAACGCTGGTGGCCAACCACCGGCGTTTCCTTTCATTTCTGGAGAAGCGGGTCGAGTCGCGCGAGGCGGCGGAGGACATCCTGCACGACGCCTTTCTGCGCGGACTCGACTCTCCGTCGCTGCGCGAGGCCGACTCGGCGGTCGCCTGGTTCTATCGCGCGCTGCATAACGCGGTGATCGATCACTACCGCCGCCGCGGCGCCGAGGCGAAGGCGCTGCAGGCGATGCCGCAGCCGGAGCAGGACGAGATGCTCGACACGATCTGCGCGTGCGTCTCCGATCTGATCAACACGCTCAAGCCGGAGTACGCGCAGGCGATTCAGCGCGTCGATCTGGACGGCCTCAAGCCGGGCGATTACGCGGAGGAAGAGAAGATCACCGCGAACAGCGCGCGGGTGCGGCTGTTCCGGGCGCGCGAGGCGTTGAAGCGGCGGGTGATTCAGAGCTGCGGGACGTGCGCGGAGCACGGGTGTGTGGAGTGCGGGTGCAAAAAATAGTTGCCAGTTACCAGTTGCCGGAGGTAACCCGGCAACTGGCAACCTGGTCATTTCTTCGCGGCCAGCTCCGCGGCGCGCTCCGTCGCTTCCTGCTCGGCCTGCGCGCTCATCGGCGGGTTGTAGGCCGGGATGCCGGTGACGGCGTGGCCGATGATCAGGTTGTGGATGTCGTGCGTCCCCTCGTACGTCTTCACCGACTCGAGGTTCATCATGTGGCGGATCACCGGGTATTCGTCCGACACGCCGTTCGCGCCGAGGATGTCGCGGGCGGTGCGCGCGCACTCGAGGGCGATGTTCACGTTGTTCATCTTGCCCATCGAGACGTGGTGCGGCTTGAGCTTGCCCTGATCCTTGAGGCGTCCCATCTGCAGCGCGAGGAGCTGGCCCTTGGTGATCTCGGTGATCATCCAGGCCAGCTTGTTCTGCACGAGCTGATGCGAGGCGATCGGCATGCCGCCGAACTGGATGCGCGACTTCGAGTAATCGAGCGCCGTCTGATACGTCGCCATCGCGGCGCCGAGCGCGCCCCAGGCGATGCCGTAGCGCGCCTGCGTCAGGCAGCCGAGCGGGTACTTCAGGCCGTTCGTCTCCGGCAGGACGTTCTCCGCCGGGATGCGGCAGTCCTCGAAGAAGAGCTGCGAGGTCACCGACGCGCGCAGCGAGAACTTGCCCATGTGGTACGCGGTGTTGAAGCCGGGCGTCCCTTTTTCCACGATGAAGCCGCGGATCGTGCCCTCGCACTTCGCCCAGACCACCGCGACGTCGGCGACGGAGCCGTTCGTGATCCACGCCTTGGCGCCATTGAGGACCCACGAATCTCCGTCCTTCTTCGCGTACGTCCGCATGCCGCCGGGATTGGAGCCGAAGTCGGGCTCGGTCAAACCGAAGCAGCCGATCTTGTCTCCAGCAGCTAATTTCGGGATCCAGTAATCGCGCTGTTCCTTCGAGCCGTAGGTGTAGATCGGGTACATCACGAGGCCCGACTGCACGGAGGCGAAGGAGCGGAGGCCGGAGTCGCCGCGCTCGAGCTCCTGCATGATCAGGCCGTAGGCGACCTGGTTGAGGCCGGGGAGGTCGTACTCCTTGATCGTTGCGCCGAAGAGGCCCATCTCCGCCATCTTCGGGATGAGATGCTGGGGGAACTTCTCCTCACGATTCGCATGCTCGATGATCGGGAGGACTTCCTCGTCGACGAAGTCGCGGACGGTCTGGCGGACCATCAGCTCTTCTTCGCTGAAGAGGGAATCGATTTCCATGTAGTCGACGCCGGGAAAAGCCACGTTTGCACCTCTTTTGATTAGTCGTCGAATCATATCAGGCGGCGTTCCTCCATCGTGGAGCGACAGGCGCCCTCGCCTGTCGTCGGCGGGCGAGGCGCCCGCCGCTCCACGAGGGAGTCATCGGGCCACGTACAACAAGTGCGGATGCGGGTACCACGCGTCGATCCGCTCCGTGTCCACCTGCGCGAAGCCGTGCCGTTTCAGCCGCGCGGTGAATTCCGCCGGCGCTTCGTAGCTGAACGATTCGCCGAGGGTCAGGCCGAGGGCGGAGGCGGCGGCTTCCTGGAGACGGTTCCAGCGGTTCTTGAGGCGCTCGGTCGGATCCATCTCCTTCACGATCAGCGTGCCGCCCGGTTTCAGGCGCGCGGCGATGCGCGCGAGGAGCGCGTCCCACTCCGGCGTCGGGATCTTGTAGAGGACGTCGATGATCGTGATGACGTCGAACGAGCCGCGGATCACATCGTCGTAACCGGCGACGAACCGGCAACCGTCAACCGGCAACACCTTGCGCAGATCAGGCTCGACGCCGAAAACACGCGCGACCCGATCGCGCACCAGCACCGCAAACACACCGTGTCCGGCGCCGATGTCGAGCAGCGTTCCGCCCGGCGGCACGCGGTCGGCGACGCGGAGCAGCGGGCAGGTGAGGAAGCGGATCAGCGTATGGATGCGGGCGCGCGGCGGGAAGGAACGGAACGCTCGGTACAATACCGCCACTTTCCGCATGAATCGATTCACATCGGGATTGTACGGGTGGTGGCGCGAGCTGATCGGAGCGGTGATCGTGCTCGTGTCGCGCATCGCCATCGCGCCGCTCACCTGGTGGGAGCACGACGAGCTGCTGTTTGCGCAGGGCGTGGTCGACTTCGATCCGCTTCGCTTTCATCCCCATCCGCCCGGCTATCCGCTCTACATCCTCGCCGCGAAGTTCGTGAATCTCTTCGTCGGCGATGTCTTCCGCTCGCTCGTTTCGATCAGCGTGGTCGCGGCGGTCGTCGGGTTCCTCGCGCTGGCGCGGCTCTTTCGGCGCTTGATCGACGACGCCGACCTCGCGGTCGTCGCGGCGCTGATCGTCTACTTCTCCTCGGCGATGCTCATCCACTCCGTGCTGCCGCTGTCGGACGGCCCGTCGCTCGCGCTCGTCGCGCTGACGCTGCTGGCGATCTCGCACGTCGGAAGCGGCGAGCATGAGCGGGCGGCGATCCTGACCGGGGTCGCGGCGTCGTGCGCGATCGGCGTTCGTCCGCAGCTCCTCGTGCCGCTCGTCCCGGTGCTGCTCCTCGCGCTGTTTCAGATGAAGACGAAGCGCGAACGGATCGCCTCGGTCATCGCGTTCGCGTTCGTCTCGCTGCTCTGGTTTCTCCCGCTGCTCGACGCGGCGGGCGGCTGGAATCCGCTGATCACGTGGGAGAAGAAGCAGTTCGCTTACGTCGCCGTACACGACGCCGCGGCGTCGCGCGGGATGCTCTCCGCCGCCGGCATCGCGACGCGATTCCTGATTCATCCGTGGGGCTCGAAGTACGTCACGCTGCCGCTGCTGTTTTTCATGGCCTTCGGCGTGGCCGACTTCATCCGCCGCCGCAATCGCCTGATGCTCCCGCTAATCCTCTTCAGCGCGGTGCAACTCATCTTCGAGCTCCGCAGCATGGACCCTGCGGATGCGGCGCGCTACAGCATTCCTCTTCTCCCGTTGCTCGCCCTGATCGTCGCCTGCGGCCTCGGCGTGATCCGCGCCAGCGCGCGCATGCAGGTCATCCCCTGGCTCGGCGCCGCGCTGCTGGCGGGACTCTCGCTCTGGTACGTCTCGCCGATCGTCAAGGCGCGCACGCACATGCCGTCGCCCCCCGCCGCGGCGGCCGCGTACATCAGCCGCACCTTTCCGCCGAACACCGTCGTGCTCTACGAATGGTCGGTCCGTCCGCACGCCGATTACCTCCTGGCGCGCTTCCATCCGATGCAGATCGAAGCGGGGCTGCGCGAGTTCTACGACCGCCCCGACGTGCCGGTGGTGATCATCGCGAACGGCGGCTCGCGCGATCGCGACGCGAAGGTCTTCTCCTGGCCGCCGAACGATGCGTACGGCAAGCTGACGCGCAATTTCTATCGCGTGGTGACGGTCGTGCCGGTGCCGCCGGCGAGTCGCTACCTCCCGATTCGCGGCGTCTACGCGACGGAGCGGACGTCGGACGGCGAGGAGTGGCGCTGGCTCGCGCAGGATGCGGTGATCCGGCTGCCGCATCAGCATGGCTCGCACGCGACGATCGCGCTGAAACTCTCGCCCGACACGCCGTACGAGCGGAACGACGCGACGATTTTCGTGAACGGAGTCGAGGCGGCGCGCGGTGTGGCCACGCGCGACAACGCGACGATGATCGACGTCGCACTTCCTGCGGGGAACGTCGACGTGCGGATCGCATCGGCGCAAGCGTTCGCCCCCGCGGCCGTGCTGCACAATCAGGATCCACGGACGCTGGCCGTGCAGTTGGTGGGGATCCGATGACCTCCGTCTCCCTCGTCATCCCGATGTACAACGAGGCGCTCAACATCGGCCACGCCATCGACGTCGCGGTCGAGGCGCTCGAAAAATACGCGCCCGATTACGAGATCGTGATCGTCGACGACGCGTCGACCGACGAATCGCCGGCGATCGTCGCCAAAGCCTCGGAAACCAACCCGCGCATCCGCATGCTTCGCCACGAGCACAATCGCAAGCTCGGCGGCTCGCTCAAGACCGGCTTCGCGGCGGCGACGAAGGACCTCGTGCTCTACATGGACGCCGACCTGCCGTTCGATCCCGACGTCATCGGCCGCGCCATCCGCGCGCTGCACGTCACCGGCGCTGACGTCATCGCCGGCTACCGCCTCGACCGGACGATGGAAGGCCTGCGCCGCACGATCTACTCGTACTGCTACAACGCGCTGATCGGCGTGCTGTTCGGCTGGCCGCATCGCGACATCAACTTCTCGTTCAAGCTGATGAAGCGCGAGGTGCTGCAGGCGATCGAGCTGAAGTCGGAAGGGTCGCTGATCGACGCGGAGCTGATCGTGAAGGCGAAGAACCGCGGCTTCGCCATCCAGCAGATGGGACTCGATTACTTCCCCCGCATCCGCGGCACGTCGCATCTTTCGTCCCCCTCGGTGATCGTCAAGATCTTTCGCGAGCTCTGGACGCTCTATCCTGAGATGCGTGAGAAACGGCCAGCAGACAGCAGATAGCAGACAGCAGGAGCCCGCGGCGAGGCCGGCTGTCCGCCGTCCGCTGTCCGCTGTCCGGCGACTCATCGTCACGGCGGATGACGCCGGTCTCGATCCCGGCATGACCGCCGGCGCGATCGAGGCACACCAAAACGGCATCGTCACCGCCTGCAGCATCGTGGCGAACGGCGTGGCGTTCGACGATGCGGTCGCGCGCCTGCGCGACGTCCCGACGCTCGACGTCGGGATTCATCTCGCGCTCGTGGAGGAGCGCGCGCTCACGACGGGCGAGCCGATGCCGCGCGATTACGTTCGCTACCTCCTCTCGCGGAAACGCGACCCCGAGCCCGAGCTCCGCGCGCAAATCGAAAAAGTACTCGCCACCGGCCTCCGCATCACGCACGTCAACGGCCATCAACACCTGCACATGCTGCCGCGCATCTTCGCGCTGGTGGAACGGCTGGCGGTCGAGTACCACATCCCGTACATCCGCGCGGTCCGCGACTTCGGCGGCCGCGTTCCGCTCCCGCGCAGGCTGGCGATCAAGGCGCTGTCGCGCTTCCGGAATCGCGGCACCAACGACCGCACGATCGGCGTCGCGAATGCCGGCCATCTCGACACCGGGACCATCCTCGAGCTGCTCGATTACGTCGACGGACTCACCGAGCTCGTCACCCATCCCGGCCTCGGCGTCACGCGCTATCCGCACTGGGGTTACGAGTGGGAGCGCGAGACGCGCGCGCTGTGCGATCCACGCCTGCGCGAGGCGATGGAGGCCAAGGGAATCGAGCTACAATTCCGCCATTCCACATGAATGGCGTGGCAGCGTTCGCGGTCGTCATCGGCGTCATGCTCACGCTCTGCGTTGCCCCGATCGTGGTCGTGCTCTACCGGCGCGCCGTCCTCCGCGTGATGCAGTCGGGGCAGAGCCCGGCCACGACGATTCCCAACCTCCACCTCGGGCAGCCGCGCGTCCCGCTCCGCATCGAGCCGGTCGAGCGACTCGATGACCGCTCGCCGCTCGAAGGGCGCGCGCGCAAGCTGCGCGTCACCACGCTCGCCGTACACCTCGCGGCGGCCGTTCCTCTGCTGGCGATCGTGAGCCTGCAATACACGTTGACGGCGGAGGAGAACAACGCGACCTACCTCGTGCTGTCGACCGTCTTCGGTTGCTTCGCCACGGCGATGATCCCGGTCGCGGCGACGGTCGGCGTCGGCACGCGGCGCTTCCGCATGTGGCTCGTTCCCGCGTTCATCGCAGCCACCGGCCTGCTCTGGTTCAATCCCGACAAGGTGATTCCGCTGCTGGTCACGATGCTCGTGCTGCCGCCGATCCTCATCCTGCTGCTCATCGCGAACCGCTGGCTGAAGACGACGGCGCCGATGCTCTTCATCGTCCCGATCTTCGTCACGCTCGGCGCGCTGATCTATCCGCTCCTGGCCATCGCCGGCCTGGTCCTCGGCCTCCTCGGCGTCCGCTACCTCGTGCGCCGTTACGCGGACAAGAGAACGAGCGATCAACTGCTTCTCATCGACGTCTACTGGGCCCTCGTCTGCATCTTCCACGCGACGATGCAGCTCGGGCAGTCGCGCTACTGGTGGCTCTCCATCGCCGCGTTCTGCGGATACAAAGGGACGCAGCTCGCGCTCCTGCCGATCGTCGTCCACGCCGTGCGCGCCCGCCCTCCCGCGCAACTGCTCCTCCTGCGCGTCTTCGGCTCGCAGAAGCGGAGCGAAGAGCTGATCGACGAGATCGGCATCCGCTGGCGCTACCTCGGGCCGATCCACATCATCGGCGGCACCGACGTCGCCACCGCCGACCTCGATCCGGTCGAGCTGTGGGAGTTTCTCAAGTGGCGGACGCACGACCTCTCCGTCCGCGACGAGCGCGATCTGAACCTCCGCCTCGCGGCGCTCGACATCGCGCCCGATCCCGACGGCCGATACCGCGTCAACGATTTCATCTGCCGCGCCGACACGTGGAAGATGACGGTCGTCCGCCTGCTCGACCGCTGCGACGCCGTGCTGCTCGACGTGCGCGGCTTCACCGCGGCGAACCGCGGCGTCGTCTACGAGCTGCGGAAGCTCCTCGGCGGAAAGCCGCTCGCCTCGATCGTGCTCCTCGGCGACGACACCACCCAGGAGCCCGATCTGCTGAAGATCATCCAGGAAGCCTGGCAATCGATCGATCCCGCCTCGTGCAACGCGACGATCCGTGATCCCCGGCTGCGACTCCTGCGCGTGCACGGCGGAGGCTTCGACGCCTCGCGCGTCATGAGAGCGATCTGCATCGCCGCGACGCAGGGCGTTACAGCCGCGTCACGCATGCCGGTGGCGGCGACGGTGCGCGCGTGAGAGGACGGGACAGCAGACAGCGGACAGCGGACAGCGGACCAGGCATGCCCTCGGGTTTGCTGCTGCTGTCTGCTGTCCGCTGTCTGAGTAATAATCCGCCGCCAACATGACGAGAAAAATCGCAGTGGTCCCGGGCGACGGGATCGGTCCTGAAGTCATCGACGCGGGGATGAGAGTCCTCGAGCGCATCAACGACGAGCACGAGCTCGGCCTCGACTTCGTCCACTTCGGCTGGAACGCCGACGAGTACCTCCGCACCGGCATCTCCATGCCCCCCGGCGCGATGGACGACATCCGCAACAACTACGCCGCCGTCTACCTCGGCGCGTTCGGCGACCCGCGCGTCCCCGACATGAAGCACGCCGCCGACATCCTTCTCGGCATGCGCTTCCAGCTCGACCTCTACGTCAACTACCGCCCGGTCAAGCTCCTCAACGACCGACTCTGCCCGCTGCGCGACAAGAGCCGTCAACATGTTGACTTCGTCATCTTCCGGGAGAACACGGAAGGGGCCTACGTCGGCATGGGCGGCATCTTCAAAAAGGGGACGGACGAGGAGATCGCTGTACAGGAGGACGTCTCCACGCACAAAGGCGTCGAGCGGATCATCCGTTACGCCTTCGAGTACGCGCAGAAGAACGGGCGCAAGTCGGTCTGCATGTCGGACAAGAACAACGTCATGCGCTTCGGCGGCGATCTCTGGCACCGCATCTTCGAGGAAGTGGCGCTCGAGTACCCCGGCATCGAGCACTTCCACATGTTCGTCGACGCACTGACGATGCAACTGGTGCGCGCGCCGGAGATGTTCGACGTGATCGTGACGAACAACATGTTCGGCGACATCGTCACCGACCTCGGCGCCGCGCTGCAGGGCGGCCTCGGCATGGCCGCGTCGGGCAACATCAATCCCGGCCACGTCTCGCTTTTCGAGCCGATCCACGGCAGCGCCCCGAAGTACACGGGGAAGGACGTCGCCAACCCGATCGGCGCCATCCTCACCGCCGCGATGATGCTCGAGTACCTCGGGCACCCCGACGAGTGCGAGCGGATCGAGCATGCGGTCGTGGCGGCGATCGAGGCAGGGGAGACGACGCACGACATCGGCGGGAGTCTCGGCACGAAGGCGGCAGGGGACGCAATCCTGGCGCGCTTATGAGCACAAACACGACCTTCACCATCGGCGGCGATCTCACGGTCAACCGGCTCGGCTTCGGCGCGATGCGCATCACGGGCGAGGGGGTGTGGGGACCGCCGCGCGATCACGACGAAGCGATCCGCGTGCTGAAGCGCGCGATCGAGCTCGGCGTGAATCTCATCGACACCGCGGAATCGTACGGCCCGCGGGTCAGCGAAGAGCTGATCGCCGAGGCGCTGTATCCGTATCCGAAGGACCTCGTGATCGCGACGAAGGGCGGCTTCGATCGCTCCGGTCCGGGCAAGTGGGAAGAGAACGGGCGCCCCGAGCGGCTCCGCGAAGAGCTCGACGGCAGTCTGAAGCGGTTGCGGCTCGAGCGCATCGATCTGTGGCAACTGCACCGCATCGATCCGAAGGTGCCGGAGGACGAGCAGTTCGGCGCGATCGTCGAGTTTCAGCGCGAGGGGAAGATCCTCCACGCCGGGCTGTCCGAGGTCGACGTCGAGCAGATCGAGCGGGCGAGAAAGTTCTTTCCGGTCGTCACCGTGCAGAACCGCTACAACCAGGCGGATCGCGCGTGGGAGCGCGTGCTCGAGCACTGCGAGAAGAACGGGATCGGTTTCATCCCCTGGTTCCCGCTGCAGACCGGCAGGCTGGCGAGCGACGCGCCGCAGGCGCTCGCGTGGCTGTTGAAGCGATCGCCGGTGATGTTGCCGATTCCGGGGACGTCGAAGGTCAAGCACCTCGAAGAGAACATGACTGCTTTGGAGCTGTTGAGCGATTGAGCGATTGAGCTTTTGAGCTCAACAGCTAAACAGCTCAACCGCTCAACAGCTACAATCTTCGTGAATGGACATCGGCGCGGAGTGGCTGGTCGATGCTGCGGGATGTGATCCGCGGTTGCTGGCAAGCGTCGGCGCGCTGGAGCAGCTCTTCGACCGGCTGATCCGCGACCTCGACCTTCATCCCATCGACGAGCCGAAGTTCCACCTCTTTCCGGCGCCGGGCGGCATCACCGGCTTCGTCATCCTCACCGAATCGCATCTCGCCTGCCATACCTATCCCGAGCACGGCGTGATCACGCTGAACCTCTACTGTTGCCGTCCGCGGCCGGAGTGGCCGTGGCGTGATGGTCTCGCCGAGCTGCTCGGCGCGACGCAGGTCGACGTCCGCACGATCACGCGCGCGGCGTCGTTGAGAGAGCTGACATCGTGGCGGTAGCGAACTGTCCATCCTGCGGCGCGCCGATCGAATTCAAGATCGGCGGATCGATCGTCGTCGTCTGCGACTACTGCCGCACCGTCGTCGCGCGCGGCGACCGCGCGGTCGAAGACCTCGGCAAAGTCGCGGCGCTGATCGACACCGGCTCGCCGCTCCGCCGCGATCTGCCGGGCAAGTACCGCGGCGTCGGATTCCGCATCGCCGGACGGACGCAGATGCGCCATCAGGCCGGCGGCGTCTGGGACGAGTGGTACGCCGCGTTCGACGACGGCCGCTGGGGCTGGCTCGCGGAAGCGGCGGGAAAGTTCTACGTCACCTTCACCACGCCGGCGGCGAATCTGCCGCCGTTCGACGCCATCGCCGTCGGCGGACGGATGGGCGAGCTCGTGATCACCGAGGTCGGGACGGCGTCGGTGATCTCGGGAGAAGGGGAGATCCCGTGGCGCGTCGAGCCGGGGAGCACCTACGACTACGCCGATCTCTCCGGACCGCAGGGGAAATTCGCCACCATCGATTACAGCGAAGACACGCCGCTCTTCTTCGGCGGACGCGAGACGAACCTCAAGGAGCTCGGCGTCGATGTGGCGCCGGTCGCGGGTGGCCGCGGGCAGAAGATCAAGGCGGAGAAGCTCTCCTGCTCCAACTGCGGCGGTCCGCTCAACCTCATCGCCCCCGATCAGGCGCAGCGCATCATCTGCCCGAATTGCGGCGGCGTGCATGACATCGACGAAGGCAACCTCCGTTACCTCGAGGCGCTGAAGCAGAAGGGACCGGGACCGCGGATCCCGCTCGGATCGAAGGGGACGATCGACGGCGCCGAGTACGTGCTCGCCGGATTCATGCAGCGGAGCGTGAAGCTCGATCAGCGCTATTTCTGGACCGAGTACCTCCTCTTCAATCAGCAGAACGGCTACCGCTGGCTCGTGGAGAGCGATCACCACTGGAGCTTCGTCTGGCCGGTCAACGCGGGCGATGTGCAGGACGCGAATCCGCGCGGCGCGGACCGCACGGTGTCGTACGACGGCCGCAAGTACCGCATCTTCGGCAATGCCGTGGCGCGCGTCGAATACGTCCTCGGCGAGTTCTACTGGCGCGTCGAGCGGGGCGAGAAAGTGCGCGCCGTCGACTACACCTCGCCGCCGTTCGGCCTCTCCAAGGAGATCACCGGCGACACCGAGATCAACTACTCCGCCGCGCGCTACATGCAGGCGTCGGAGCTCGAGAGCGCGTTCAATGTGAAGGGGCTGCCGAGGCCGTCTACCGTCGGCATGATGCAGCCGTACGCGGGCGGCAGTCCGTTCCGCACCTGGGCCGTGCTGATGGCCGCGCTGTTCGTGCTCGCGCTCTTGCTCGCCATCACGCGCTCGCGTCACGAGGTGCTGAACTCGACGTTCGACTTCAGCGCGCCTGCCGCGACCACGACGTCGACCGACTCCTGGACCGACACGGCGCCGAAGCCGGAGAGCTCGCGCGTGATCTTCACCGCGCCGTTCACGCTGACCGGCAATCGCAACCTGGAGATCGTGGCCAGCGCGCCGGTGCACAACAGTTGGATGTACGTCGCCGGCGACATCGGCGACGAGCAGCAGAGCGGTCTCCTCGAGCCGTTCGACCTGCCGATCGAGTACTACGAGGGCTACGACGGCGGCGAGCACTGGACGGAGGGGAGCACGACGAAACACGTCTACATCTCCGCCCTGCCGCCCGGCACCTACACCATGCGGCTCGAGGGTCAGTGGGACGAGAAGGGCCAGCCCACGCCGGTGCACCTCATCGTGCGCGAGGGCGTGTTCCGCTGGTCGCACTTCATCCTGGCGTTCCTGCTGCTGACCATCCCCGCGATCCTGACCGGCTTCAAGCGGATCTCGTTCGAGACGCAGCGGTGGAACGAGTCGCAGTACACGGCGGTGGGGACGGAAAAAGAGTCGAGCAGCGACGAGGATTGAGATGAGAAAGCTCTACACACTCTTCGGCATCGTGGTTCTCCTCGGATACGGCTACGTCGACTGGCGGGGGCTGGAGCTCACGCCGTCGCATCGGAAATTCGTGCCTCAGGGATTGAGATCGGCGGGCCACAGCGGCTACCGGTCGTTCTGGTACAGCGGCTTTCACGGAGGGAAGTGATGATAGGAGCGGCGGCACTGCACACGTTTCTGGTCACCCTCGGCTACACCATTTTCGGCCTCGTCGTCTTCGGCGTGGCCTTCTGGCTCATCGTCAAGCTCACGCCGTTCTCGATCCGCAAGGAGATCGAGGAAGACCAGAACACCGCGCTGGCGATCATCGTCGGCGCCGTGATCCTGGGGCTGGCGATCATCATTGCGTCGGTGATACACGGCTAACCGAGATAGCAGATAGCGGATAGCAGATAGCAACCGGGAGGGGGCTTGCTATCTGCTATCCGCTATCTGCTATCTAACCCCATGAACCGCACCCCGATCCTCTTTCTCAACGTCCTTGTCATCGCGGCGTGCGGGCTCGTTTACGAGCTCCTCGCCGGCACGGTGGCGAGCTACGTGATCGGCGACTCCGTCACCCAGTTCTCGCTCATCATCGGGCTCTACCTCTCCGCGCTCGGCGTCGGCGCGTGGCTCTCGCGTTTCATCGACCGTGATCTCGCGGCGCGCTTCGTCGAGGTGGAGATTGCCGTCGCGTTGATTGGCGGGCTCTCCGCTCCGATGCTCTTCTTCGGCTTCGCGCGGCTGCAGTGGTTCCAGCTCTTCCTCTTCCTCGTCGTCTTCGTGATCGGCACGCTGGTCGGGCTGGAGCTGCCGATCCTGATGCGCATCCTCAAAGAGCATCTCGATTTCAAAGAGCTGGTCTCGCGCGTCCTCAGCTTCGATTACCTCGGCTCGCTCTTCGCCGCCGTGCTGTTCCCGCTCTTTCTCGTGCCGCGCATCGGCCTGGTGCGGACGTCGATCCTCTTCGGCTTTCTCAACGGCTGCGTCGGACTGTACGGAACGTATCTGCTGAAGCCGCTGATTCAGCGACACGTGCTCGGACTGCGCATCCGCGCGATCGGCGTGATGGCGTTGCTGATCGTCGCGTTCATCGAGGCGAAGACACTCACTTCCTGGTCAGAAGATGAGCTGTTCGCCGACGAGATCGTCTATGCCACCAGCTCGCCGTATCAGCGCATCGTCGTCACGCGCGGACGGTCGGGGTTCCATCTCTTCCTCAACGGCAACCTGCAGTTCAGCTCCGCCGACGAGTACCGCTATCACGAGGCGCTCGTGCATCCGGCGGTCGGCGCCGTGCCGTCGCCGCATCGCGTGCTGATCCTCGGCGGCGGGGACGGCCTCGCGCTGCGCGAGGTGCTGAAGTATCCGAGTGTGACCGAGGTGACGCTCGTCGATCTCGATCCGAAGATGACGACGTTGTCGAAGACCTTTCCCGCGCTCGCCGAGCTGAATCATGACTCCTTCTCCGATCCGCGCGTGCATGTCGTCAACGAGGACGCGATGATCTGGCTGACGCGCGGTCAGTCGCTCTACGACGCGGCGATCGTCGACTTCCCCGACCCGAACAACTTCGCCCTCGGGAAGCTCTACACGACCCGCTTCTACCGCATGCTCCGCCAGCGCCTCGCGCCCGATGCCGCGGTCAGCGTGCAGTGCACGTCGCCGCTCTTCGCGAGGCGCTCGTACTGGTGCATCGTGCGCACGATGGAGGCTGCCGGCTTCGCGGTGAGGCCGTATCAGATGACCGTGCCGTCGTTCGGCGTCTGGGGCTTCGCGCTCGCGCGGCTGCAGCCGTTCGATCCGCCGAAGCGCGTGTCGGTTGCCGGCCTGCGTTTTCTCGACGAGGCGACGCTCGCCACGATGTTCGTCATCCCGCCCGACGCCGGTCCGCTGCCGGTGGAGATCAACCGGCTCGACAACCAGGTCCTCGTCCGCTACTACGAGGACGAGTGGAGGAAGTGGTCGTAGACCTGCTGCGAGACGCGCACGAAATCGTCGTAGTTCTTCTCGTCCACCACTGTGCTGCGCTCCCAGCCGTGTTCGTAGAACGTCGGGTCGCACGAAACCATGAGACACGTGCCGTCGACTTCGACGGTCCAGCCGCATTTGTCGTCGAAGAAGTGCACGCGATCGGATGCGAAGAGCGGCTTGAGCCGCTCCGGTTCGTAGCCGCGGAGGAGGAAGCCGGGACGCCCGTCGATCGGAATCAGCTCGCCGCGATCTTCGGACAGGCCGACCGCCTGCGCGAGACTGACCACGCCGCTGATCAGCTTTCCCTGGAACGAATTCGGATCGGCGACGCCGAGCGCGGCGAAGTCGAAGCGCGGCAGCGGCTCGGGCAGTTTGAACACGGCGCAGGAGGTCGTCTTGGTGGTCAGGCGCGTGTTGCGGTTCTGAACGCCGTAGCGCGTCCGGATCGTGCGCGTCAGGTCGAAGAGCGTCATGCGTGAGCCGCGCGTGATGTTGCTCGCGTCGGCCTGCGAGACCTGGCCTTTGACCTCGAGCGACGGCAGCGGCGCGAGATCGTGCGCGGGGAGCGGGCCCTGCGTGTATTCGAATCCGTTGCGGAACGCCCACTCGCGAAGGTTGGCTCGCCGTCGCCGCGACGCGCGCACCACGCTGATGATGCCGAAGATGACGAGGAAGACGACGATGGAAAGGATCACGAGGGTGATCTGCACCGTGTGGGCCTCGATGAAATCGCGCATGATGTGAGGATAATGCTTTCCCGCCGCGAGCTCCTCGCCGCCTTCCTCGGCGCGCCGTTCGCCGCCGTCGCCTGCAGCCGGACCGAGCGAATCGCGCTGCCGCCGGGCGAGATCGTCGGTGCCTCCGATTCCGTCGGACATAGACTGCGCGAGCCGTTTCATGAGCTGCCCAGCGATTGGAGCGAGACCGACGTCGTGATCGTCGGCGCCGGCGTCGCGGGACTCGCCGCCGCGTGGCGCTTGAACCGCAACGCGCTCGTCCTCGAGCTCGAAGAAGTCGCCGGCGGTACCGCGCGCTCGGGCTCATCGCGCGTGAGCCGTTATCCGTGGGGCGCGCATTACGTGGTCGCGCCGATGGCGGAGGACGTGACGCTCATCAAGCTGCTGCGCGAGATGTCGATCATCGACAGCAGCGGCGAGGTCGGCGAGCAGTATCTCGTGCGCGATCCGCAGGAGCGGCTCTTCTATCGCGGCCGCTGGTACGAGGGGCTCTACCTCGCGGCCGGCGCGACCGACGACGACCTCCGCCAGTTCCGCGCGTTCGAGCAGGAGATGGCGCGCTGGGCGGCGTGGCGCGATGCAAAGGGGAGGCGCGCGTTCGCGATTCCGACAGCGCTTTCGTCCGATGACGCCGAGGTCCTGGCGCTCGACCGGATGTCGATGAGGCAGTGGCTCGATGCGCGCGGCTGGCACTCGCCGCGACTGCGCTGGTACGTCGAGTACGCCTGCCGCGACGACTACGGCGCGCTCCTCGACGACACGAGCGCGTGGGCCGCGATCTTTTACTTTGCGTCGCGCATCGAGGCGCCGGGGAAGCGGAGCGAGCCGATGATCGCGTTTCCGGAGGGGAACGGGCGGATGGTCGCGCATCTCGCGAAGTCGGCACGGATCGAGACCGGGTGGCTGGTGACGTCGCTGATTCCGACGGAGCGCGGGGTCGACGTGATCGCGTTGTCGCGCGACGGCCGTCAGTTGCGCGGCATTCACGCGAAGAAGGTGATCCTCGCGGCGCCGCAGTTCATCGCCGCGCGCGTGATCCGCGGCTTCGATCGCGACGTGCGCGACTTCACGTACGGCTCATGGCTCGTGGCGAATCTCACGCTGCGCGACCGGCCGGAATCGCACGGCTATCCGCTGGCGTGGGACAACGTGCTGTACGACAGCCCGTCGCTCGGCTACGTCGTGGCCACGCATCAGAGCGACGTCGACTACGGCGCGACGGTGCTGACGTACTACTACGCGTTTACCGATCGCGATCCGCACATCGCGCGCAAGCGGTTGTTGTCGGCGGGACGCGATGAGTGGGCCGAGGTCGTGCTCGCCGATCTGTCGCGCGCGCATCCCGACATCCGCAAGCTGACCGAGCGCCTCGACATCATGCGCTGGGGCCACGCCATGATCCGCCCGCATCCCGGTTTCATCGGCAATGCCGCGCGGACGCAGGCGCAAGCGCCGTGGCGCAATATCCACTTTGCGAACTGCGACCTGAGCGGCGTCGCGCTGTTCGAAGAGTCGCTGCACCACGGTGTGCGGGCGGCGGAGGAGATCGAGTCAGGCGGCGGGCTTTGACACCCGTTTCTGCGACTCGAGAGTCTGCAGAAGCTCGCGAAGCGGTGCAGCGACCTGCTCGTCACTCGTTTCGGTCACTACGGAGCGGAGATGAACGATCGCTTCCGCCGCCGACTCGCCGCTCAGCCGTGGCAGGACCACTGGAAGGAGCTTCTTGAGCGCCACGGCCAGCCTTCGCAGCTCGCTGGACCGATACACATTTGTTTCGCCGAAACTGGTCAGCGCGCCGGAGACGATTTGAGCGGAGCCCGATCGCATCTGCGCCAGTCCGCCTGCGCGCGCCTCGCGATCTTCCGGTGTCAGCGTTGCGAGCAGTTCGTCGACCGCGGTCCACGTCTCGATGTTGACTTTGGTGATGAAGATCGTGAGCTCGATGAGCTCCCGGTCGAACGATTCACCTTTGTTTGTGGCGTCGACGTATTGCGCAAGGATCGCGGCAGAGCTCTGATTGAGCGCCACGACCTGCCCGATTCGCGCGTCCAGCGGAAGATTGCGATCGTGCAGAACGGCAAAGTTCTCTTCGGAAACGAGCCGCTTCATCAGCGGTCCCGATCGCGCGCTGTCGAAGCGAGGCAATTGACGCGGATTCTTGCCGGCGATCCCAGGGAGAATTTTGGAGAATCGTTCGTAATCGTCGGCCGTCCATTCGCGGTCACTCGCCGGCGCACCGGCTTCGACATAAGCGGCGACGGGAAGCGACTCGTCGGGAGCAACCAGCACGGCGGGCAAGAGAGCCGCAACAATGGACAGGACAATCGGGACGCGCATGCGGCAGCATAGGACGGCGGTAGACTGAAGACAATGGCCGCCTCGGTTCCCGACGCCCACGCAAAACTGGTCCATGTGCTGCGCAGCGCCTGCTCGGGAGAATTGGCTGCCGGCTTCGCCTACCGCGGTCATTGGAAGAGCGTTTCGTCCGAACCGGCGCGCGCGCGAATTCAAGCGATCGAAGCGGAGGAATGGCATCACCGGACGATCGTTCGCGGCCTGCTCGCCGAGCTCGGCTCCGGCCCGTCGCCGATGCGCGAGGCCATGTTCTGGTCGATCGGAAAAACGATCGGCCTCCTCTGCCACATCGGCGGCTGGTTCATCCCGATGTACGGAGCCGGCCGCCTCGAGTCCTGGAACATCGCCGAGTACGAGCACGCCGCGGCCCTCGCGCGCGAAGCCGGCTATGGGCACATGATCGACTGCCTGTTGACGATGGCCGAGGTCGAATGGGAGCACGAGCGGTTTTTCCGCGAACAGATTGCGGGACACTGGATGCTGCGAATCGTGCGTGTCTGGCAACCGCCGCCGCCCAAAGCGACGATCCGGTTGCCGTATCCGGAGATCGAGCCGATCGGGCGGGTGGCGGCGAGGGTGTGAGGGGAGTCAGGCTGACGTCAGAAGTTTTGCGGGATATCTCTCGACCACTGGATCAATTGTGACGAGCGTGAGCTGCTCTTCAATCGCCTGGCACACGAGCATTCGATCGAATGGATCTTTGTGATGGCCGGGGAGATCACTGAGGCGGGACACCGCACGTTCAGTGAGAGCCAGCGACTCGATGCCGTGATGCTCTCGCTGTTCGAACAACCAGGGATTCGGCGGTTCCGGAAGTGGCAACTTGCCCATCTGATACTTCACCGTGACTTCCCACACCGAAACGACGCTCAGGTACGCAGCATCCGCGTTTTCAATTGCGTTCCGAAAGTGCGGTGAAAGCCGCTCGTCGCCCGTGATGAACCAAAGAAAAATGTGCGTGTCGAGCAACAGCCGCATTACTCGAAGTCTCGCAATACATCCTCTGGCAGAGGTGCATCGAAATCATCGGGAACGACGAAGGTGCCTCGCGCGAGGCCGAACGGACGCGGGCGCTTAATCGTTTCGATCGGTCTGATCTCCGCGATTGGGCGATCGCGTTCCGTCACTACGACCGTCTCACCCTCGACCACCCGATGGATGATGGCCTCCGGATTCTTTTTGATCTCCTCAACGGTGACGTTCATCGTGGATCATCCTTGTCGTGGCGACCCACCTGCGCGCCGCCTGGCAAGGCGGCGCGTCAGGTGCTGCGCGGAACAGACCTATTTGGGTGGCGGTGGAGGCGGCGGAGGCATTGCCGCTCCCCCTCCCAACCCAAGCTCCGGAAACTCCGTCACCGGCGCCCACCCGGCCGCACCTGGCCTCCACGCCTGCGTCGTCGGCGCGACCTGGCCGTTCTGGACCATCGTGCGCAGCGCGTCGTCGGTGTAGGGGCCGTAGGTCTTGCCGTCGATCGCGAGCGACCAGCGGGGCGACGCTGACGGGGCGGGTGGTGGTGCGCCGCCGCCCGGCGGCGGGGGTGGGGGAGCGGCGGACGTTGCGCTCTGGTTGAACGCCGAGCCCATCGCGTTGCCGATGGCCATGCCGGCGCCGAGGCCTGCGCCGGCGGCGGCGAGGCCACCGCCCGGGTTCGCGGCGGCGACCTTGATCGACTCCGCGGCCTGCATTTGCGTGTACTGGCCGAGGCGGTCGCCGAGGACGCCGAGCTTGGTGCGCTGATCGATCGCGGCTTCGACTTCTTCCGGCAGCGAGATGTTCTCGATGAAGAAGCGCGAGAGATCGAGACCGAACGTCTGGAAATCGGGCGCGAGCTTCTCCAGCGCGATGCCGGCGAGCTCGTCGTACTTCGCGGCGAGATCGAGCGCGGCGATCTTCGATTCGGCCAGCGCGTCCGACAGCCGCGACACGATCGTCGTGCGTAGCTGCCCGAGGATGTCGTTCTTTTCGGTGAGGCCGCGCGTGCCGACGATCGTTTTGAAGAACTCCTTCGCGTCGGAGATGCGCATGGCGTACTTGCCGAACGCGCGGAGGCGGATCATGCCGAAGTCGGTGTCGCGCATCATCACCGGATTCGCGGTGCCCCACGGCAGGTCGGTGTAGAGGCGGGTGTTGAAGAAATAGACCTCCGCCTTGAACGGCGACTGGAAACCGTACTTCCAGCCGCGCAGAGTCGTCAGGATCGGGATGTTCTGCGTCTGCAGCTCGTAGCGGCCGGGCGTGAAGAGATCGGCGGCCTGCCCTTCATTGATGAAGAGCGCCACCTGATTCTCGCGCACGATCAACTGCGCGCCCATCTTGATTTCCTGGTTGTAGACCGGGAAGCGCCAGACCATCGTGTCGTCGGTCTGATCCAGCCACTCGATGATCTCGATCCATTGCGATTTGACTTCGTTTTTCAGGTTGTCGAAGAAGCCCACTTTTGCCCTCCGTAACGAGGCGAGTGTACTGCTAGGATGCCCCCGCCATGAATAAGTACGCCCTGATCCTCCTCTTTGTTGCATCCTCCGCTCTCGCGGGCGAGGGGATGTGGATGCCGCAACAGCTCCCGCAGATCGCCGCCGACGTGCAGAAAATGGGGGCGAAGTTCGACCCGAACCGCCTCGCCGATCTCACCGGCGATCCGATGGGCGCCGTCGTTTCCCTCGGCGGATGCACCGCCTCGTTCGTCTCGCCTGACGGACTCATCGTCACCAATCACCACTGCGGCTTCGGCGCAATCCAGTACAACGCGACGCCGCAGCGCGACCTCATCACGAACGGCTTCCTGGCAAAAACACGCGAGGAAGAGCTGCCCGCCGGACCGGGACAGCACGTCTACGTCACGACGAAGATCGAGGACGTCACCGCGCGCATGACCGGCAACCTCGGCGCAAAGCTGAGCGACATCGAGCGCGAGAAGACGCTCGAGCGGCGTACGAACGAGCTCACCGCCGAATGCGAGAAGCCGGGCGGCGTCCGCTGCCGCGTCGCCTCGTTCTTCGAAGGCTCGCAGTACCTGCGGATCACGCAGCTCGACCTCACCGACGTCCGGCTCGTCTACGCGCCGGCCAACAGCGTCGGCGACTTCGGCGGCGACATCGACAACTTCGAGTGGCCGCGCCACACCGGCGACTTCTCGTTCCTCCGCGCCTACGTGAACGGCCAGCCGTATCACCCCGCGCACTGGCTCAAGCTGTCGACCGACGGCATCAACGACGGCGACTTCGTGCTCGTCGCCGGCTATCCCGGACGGACCTTCCGCTACAAGACGGCCGACGAAGTACGCAACTACCAGGACTTCATCTACCCGACGTCGATCCGCTACTACACGGAGCTGATCAACATCCTCGAGGCGCAGGGGAAGGGGAACAAGAAGATCCAGCTCGCCAACGCCTCGCGCGTGAAGAGCCTGAACAACTCGCTGAAGAACTACCAGAGCACGAGCGAAGGGTTCGCGAAGGATCGCATCGTCGCCTCGCGCGTCGAGCGCGAGAAGGCGATGCGCGCCGCCGATCCGAGCGCCGCGTCGCTGCTCGACGAGATCGCGAAGATCAACGCGGAGCAGCGCAAGTCGCAGCTCCGCGAGACGATCCTCCACTGGATCACCGGCACGCAGGGAGCGACGGGGCTGACCTACCGCGCGTCGCCGATGATCACCGCCGCGCTGCAGATCTGGCGCGCGTCGAATGAGAAGACGAAGAAAGACGCAGACCGCGATGCCGGCTACCACGACCGCGACCTCTCCCGCATCCGCGAGAGCGCTGAGCGCGTGCAGCGCGTGATGGATGCGGCGAGCGACCGCGCCGCCGTGCAGTACTTCCTCGCCGAGCTGGCGAAGAACGGCGGGCTCGAATTCGTCGAGTCGAAGGGGGGCGCCGACAAGTTCCTCGACTGGCTCTACGCGAACACGAAGATCGGCGACAAGGACGAGCGGATGAAGATGCTCGCCGAGTCGCCGAAGCAGCTCGAAGCGCGTCACGACTCGATGCTCGAATTCGCGGCGAACGTCGCGCCGATGCTGAAGCAGATCGACGACCGCGAGGACGCGGCGGCCGGCGCGATGTCGCGCATCCGTCCCGCGTACTTCGACATCCTGCGCAAAGTCGCGGGCGGCAATCTCTATCCCGACGCGAACGGCACGCTGCGCATCACGTTCGGCAAGGTCGAGGGCTACACGCCGAAGGATGCGACCTGGTACACGCCGCAGACCTCGGTCGGCGGCATCCTGCAGAAGGACACCGGCAAGGATCCGTTCGACGCGCCGAAGGCGCTGCTCGACGCCGCGCGCGATCCGCTCAAGACCGCGCCGTATCTCGATCCGCAGCTCCACGCCGTGCCGGTCGATTTCCTCTCGACCTGCGACACGACCGGCGGCAACTCCGGCTCGCCGACGTTGAATGCGAAAGGGGAGCTCTGCGGCCTCCTCTTCGACGGCAACTACGAATCGATCGACGCCGACTTCCTCTTCAATCCGGCGATCACGCGGTCCATCCACGTCGACACCCAGTACATGCTCTGGGTGATGGACGCGGTGGACGGGGCGCAGAATCTGATCAGGGAGATGGGGGTTACGCCGAAGTTCTGAGTTGGGCACGCGGGTGCGCGGGCCCGAGGGTGCCTCGGACCCGCGAGCCCGCGCACCCTTTGCTATAATTTCCGTCCCCTAACGAGGCGCGTTCGCCGCCCACTTTCAAAGGAGCTTCCCCATGTCTGGCCACAGCAAATGGAGCACCATCAAGCACAAGAAGGGTGCGGCCGACGCCAAGCGCGGCAAGATCTTCACGCGCATCCTCAAGGAAATGACCGTTGCCGCACGGATGGGCGGCGGCGACCCCGCCGGTAATCCCCGCCTCCGCGCGGCCGTGGCCGAAGCGAAGGCCAACAACATGCCGAAGGACAACATCGAGCGCGCCATCAAACGCGGCACGGGCGAGCTCGAAGGCGCGACGTACGAGGAGCTCACGTACGAGGGCTACGGTCCGGGCGGCGTCGCGGTCATGGTCGAGACGATGACCGACAACACCAACCGCACCACTCCCGAGATCCGCCACATCTTCGAAAAGTGCGGCGGCAACATGGGCACGCCGGGCTCGGTCCGCTTCCAGTTCGAGCGCAAGGGCTACTTCGCCGTCGAGAAGAGCGCCGTCAGCGAGGACAAGCTGATGGAAGTCGCGCTCGAGGCGGGCGCCGACGACCTGCAGACCGAAGACGAAGGATTCGAGATATACACCTCACCGGACAACTTCGAGCAGGTCCGCCAGGCGCTGGAGAAGAACAACATCCCCACCGTCGAGGCCAAGCTGGGACAGATCCCGGCGAACTACGTGAAGATCGACGAGGCGAAGTCGAAGTCGATGACGCGTCTGATGGAAATGCTCGACGACCACGAGGACGTGCAGAACGTCTGGACCAACTTCGACATGCCGGAAGAAATGGAGAACGACTAGCAATGATGAAGCGGCTCGTTGTCGCCCTTGCACTCGCCACCGCGCCGCTCCTTGCTCAGACCCCTTCGAACCTCGTGAGCGAGGGCGTGCCTGCCTTCACTCCCGAGCTGGTTCAGAAGATGACGCCGTATCTCGAAGGGCGTCCCGCGTCGTTCAGCGACTGGCATCCGCAGCGCACCGAGATGCTGATCAGCACCCGCTTCGGCGACACGCCGCAGGTGCACCTCGTGAAGTTTCCCGGCGGCGCGCGCAAGCAGCTCACGTTCTCCCGCGAGCGCATCGCCGGCGCCAACTTCCTGCCGAATGATCCGAACAGCCTCGCGTTCCTCAGCGACGTCGGCGGCAGCGAAAACTTTCAGATCTACCGCTTCAACCGCACCACCGGCGAGACGACGCTGCTGACCGACGGCACGTCGCGCAACGTCTCGACGGCGATGGCCGAAGACGGCAAGTGGATCGCCTACGCCTCGAACAAGCGCAACGGCAACGACATGGACCTCTGGGTCCTCGATCCGGCCGACGCGAAGAGCGCGAAGATGCTGATGCAGTTCGAGGGAGGCGGCTGGGCGCCGAGCGATTTCTCGCCCGACGACAAGCAGCTCCTGATCGAGCACGGGATCTCCGCGAACGAAGCGGAAGTCTGGCTGCTCGACATCGCCGCCGGCACGAAGAAGCAGCTCTCGCCGAAGCAGGCCGCGAACGGCAACTCGAAGTTCGCGCGCGACGGCAAGAGCGTCTACTACGTCACCGACGACATGGGCGAGTTCTCGCAGCTCGTCCGCCAGCCGCTGGCCGGCGGCGCGCGCCAGACGATCACCAACGACAAGTGGGACGTCGAGTCGTACGCGTTGTCGTACGACGGAACGAAGATCGCCTACACGACGAACGAGAACGGCACCTCGGTGCTGCACATCATCGACGCCAACACCGGCGCCGCGCTCCCCGGACCGAAGCTCCCCGCGGGCCTGAGCGGGGGCCTTTCCTGGCATCGCAACAACAAGCTCCTCGGCTTCACCTTCACCTCGGCGAAGTCGGTCGCTGATGCTTATTCGTTCGACGTCAGCAACGGCGAGCTGCAGCGCTGGACGGAGAGCGAGACCGGCGGACTCGATCCGACGCGCTTTGTCGAGCCGCAGCTCGTCACGATGAAGAGCTTCGACGGCACGCCGATCTCCTCGTTCATCTATCGCCCCGATCCGGCGAAGTTCCCCGGCAAGCGTCCGGTCATCGTCAACATTCACGGCGGCCCCGAGGGGCAGTCGCGCGCCGGATATCTGGGTCGCAACAACTACTGGGTCAACGAGCTCGGCATCGCCATCGTCTATCCCAACGTCCGCGGCTCGACGGGCTACGGCAAGACCTTCCTGGCGATGGACAACGGCTTCAAGCGCGAGGACTCCGTGCGCGACATCGGCGCGCTCCTCGACTGGATCGCCAAAGATCCGGCGCTCGATCCCGCGCGCGTCGGCGTGTACGGCGGCAGCTACGGCGGCTACATGTCGCTCGCGGTGATGACGCACTACAACGACCGGATGCGCGCCGGCATCGACGTCGTCGGCATCTCGAACTTCCTCACCTTCATGCAGAACACCTCGGGGTATCGCCGCGATCTGCGCCGCGTCGAGTACGGCGACGAGCGCGATCCGAAAATGCACGACTTCCTGCAGCAGGTCTCGCCGCAGGCCAGCGCGTCGAAGATCACCAAACCGATGTTCGTCGTCGCCGGCTTCAACGATCCGCGCGTGCCGTGGACCGAGGGTGAGCAGATGGTGAAGACCATCCGCACCAACGGCGGGCCGGTGTGGTGGCTGATGGCGAAGGACGAGGGGCACGGCTTCGCGAAGAAGAAGAACGCGGATTACCTGTTTCTCGCCATGACGGAGTTCTGGCAGGAGTATTTGCTGAAGTAGTTGCTGACGCAGTTGCCGGTTGCCAGTTCCCGGTTCCCTCGGCAACTGGCAACTGGTAACCGGCAACCGAAGATGACCGCCTCCCTCGCGCTCCTCACCGACTTCTACGAGCTCACGATGGCTTACGGCTATTGGGAGTCGGGGAAGGAGAGCGATGAGGCCGCGTTCCATCTTTTCTTCCGCGAGAACCCGTTCGACGGCGGCTTCGCCATCGCCGCGGGACTGCAGGCCGTCATCGAGTATCTCGATGCGCTTCGCTTCACCGAAGACGATCTGCAATTCCTGAGCGGACTCTTTCCCGCGCCGTTCATCGATCACCTGCGCGACTTCCGCTTCACCTGCGACGTCGACGCCGTGCCGGAAGGGACGGTCGTCTTTCCGCACGAGCCGCTGCTGCGCGTGACCGGTCCGATCTCGCAGGCGCAGATCATCGAGAGCGCGCTGCTGAACGCGATCAACTTCCAGACGCTGATCGCGACGAAAGCATCGCGCGTCGTGCTCGCGGCGAAAGGGGAGCCGGTCATCGACTTCGGACTGCGCCGCGCGCAGGGCGTCGATGGCGCGCTCTCCGCGACGCGCGCTGCATTCATCGGCGGCGTGTCGACGACCTCGAACGTCCTCGCCGGCGCGCGCTTCGGCATTCCGCTGAAGGGGACGCACGCGCACAGTTGGGTGATGTCGTTCCCGAGCGAGCTCGAAGCGTTCGACGCGTACGCCCGCGCGATGCCGGACAACGCGCTGCTCCTCGTCGACACCTACAACACGCTCGACGGCGTGAAGAACGCGATCGAAGTCGGCCGCCGCCTCCGCGCGAAAGGCCACGACCTCCTCGGCATCCGCCTCGACTCCGGCGATCTCGCCTATCTCTCGATCGAAGCGCGGAAGCTGCTCGATGCCGCCGGCTTTCACAAGACCGTCATCGCCGCGAGCAACGAGCTCGACGAGTACCTGATCACCAGCCTCAAGGACCAGGGAGCGATGATCAACGTGTGGGGCGTCGGCACGCGGCTCATCACGGCGTTCGATCAGCCCGCGCTCGGCGGCGTCTACAAGTTGTCCGCGATCCGCAAGGCGGGCGGCGCGTGGGAGCACAAGGTGAAGCTCTCCGAGCAGTCGATCAAGATCTCGAACCCGGGAGTGCTCAACGTCCGCCGCTTCGAGGAAAACGGCCGCGTCCTCGGCGACATGATCTGGGACGAAGCGGGCGCCGCGCCGACGAACGTCATCGTCGATCCGTTCGACTTGACGCGCCGGAAGAGCTTCGGCGAGCACGCGACGGCGACCGATCTGCTCGTGCCGGTCTATCGCCGCGGCGTGCGCGTGTACGACTCGCCGGCGCTGCCGGAGATCGCCGCGCGCGCGACCGATCAGTTGAAGAAGTTCCACTCCGGTCTCAAGCGCTTCATGAATCCGCATCGCTTCCCGGTCGGCCTCGAGCAGCAGTTGTTCGATCTGAAGACGCGCCTCCTCCTCGCGGCGCGGGGGGTGAAAGCGTGAAGAGCGGAGTCCTTTTCTCCACGGTCGAATACGAGCCGCTCGCGCGCGAGCTGCTGTCGGAGGGCTACGTCTTCGGCGAGATCGAGCGCGACGTCTTCCCCGATGGCGAGCGCTATTTCCGCATCGTCACCGACGTCAATGATCGCGACGTCGTGCTCGTCGGCGGCACGACGTCAAACGACGTCACGCTCGAGCTGTACGACCTCGCCTCGACCATCGTCGAGAACGGCGCGGCGACGCTCACGCTGATCGCGCCCTGGTTCGGCTACTCGACGATGGAGCGCGCGGTGAAGCACGGCGAGGCAGTCACGGCGAAGACGCGGGCGCGCCTCTTTTCGTCGATGCCGCCGTCGCGCCTCGGCAACCAGATCGTCCTGCTCGATCTCCATAGCGAAGGAATTCAGTACTACTTCGAGGGCGGGCTGCATCCCGTGCACGTCTACGGCAAGCCGGTGATCGAGCAGCTCGCACGCGAGATCGGCGGCGAGCGTTTCGTCCTCGGATCGACCGACGCGGGCCGCGCGAAGTGGGTCGAGTCGCTGGCCAACGACCTCGCCGTCCCCGCGGCGTTCGTCTTCAAGCGGCGGCGCGGACCGATGGAGACCGAGGTCACGGCGGTGAGCACGAAACTGGAAGGGGAGTGCGTCGTGATCTACGACGACATGATCCGCACCGGCGGCTCGCTCATCAACGCCGCGCGCGCCTATCGCGAGGCCGGTGCAGGATCGGTCGCCGCAATCGCCACGCACGGCGTCTTCACCGGCGACGCGTTGAAGAAGATCCGCGACACGGGACTCTTCACCGCCATCGCCAGTACCGACAGTCATCCCAATGCGCGGAAGCTGGAGAAAGAGGGATTGATCGTCAGATCGATCGCGCCGCTGTTCGTGCCGTGTTTGCGGAGAACCACATCGTGAAGCGAGCCCTCATCCTCGTCGACATCCAGAACGACTTCATGCCCACCGGCTCGCTGCCGGTCGCGCAGGGGGACGAGGTCGTCCCGGTCGCCAACCGGATGCAGCGCTCCTTCGAGCTCGTCGTCGCCACGCAGGACTGGCATCCGCCCGATCACGGCAGCTTCGCGTCGAACCACGAAGGCCGCAAGCCGGGCGAGATGTCCGAGCTCGGCGGCCTGCCGCAGGTCCTCTGGCCCGACCATTGCGTGCAGAGCTCGCCCGGCGCCGAGTTTCATCGCGACCTCGATCGAACCCGCGTCGCGCGCGTCTTCCACAAAGGTGTCGACGCCGACATCGACAGCTACAGCGGCTTCTTCGACAACGGCCACCGCCGCTCCACAGGCCTCGGCGAATACCTCCGCGAGCAAGGCGTCACCGACGTCTACATCCTCGGCCTCGCCACCGACTACTGCGTGAAGTACAGCGCCCTCGACGCGCTGAAGCTCGGCTTCACGACGTACGTGATCGAGGACGGCTGCCGCGGCGTCGAGCTGCATGCGGGTGACGTTCAGGCGGCGCTCGAGGAGATGCGTGCGGCGGGGGTGAAGACTACGAACAGCGCCGCGATCATGGCGATCGCGGCGCCGGTTGAGAACGCGGCAGTGTGATCGCGCGGCACCGCCTGATGCAGGCCGGCGGGGCACGCCGTCAGGAGTCGATCCGGAAGCTCGGCTTGACCTCGTGTCGGCCGTCGTTCAGCTCGCGGATCCGATGCGATAGCGATCGGCGACGAGCGTGCCCGGCGTGAACTGCACGTCGGATCCCTGGCGCCGCGTGACCTGCTCGTCGCGAGCGCGAGAATACCGGCGCAGGCCGGCGCGACGTGCCGCGTCGGCGTTTTTGGGGAGGCGCTACCGCGCCCGGAGCCGGATCGTGGCGTCGTTCTCGCCCCTCAACACATTGACCGAGATCGGCGCCGCGAAATCCGAGGCGGTCTCGTAGAGCGTCTGCCCCTCGGCCAGCGTGCGGTAGGGCCAGAACTCGTAGGTGCCGGGCGGAATGCGCGCGAGCGAGATCCGTCCCTCGTCGTTCGTGATCAACGACAGTCCGCTGCGGAGGAACTGACGCGCGATCGCGGGCGGTACGACCATGCCGTCGATGCGCATCAGCAGCCAGACGTCAGCGAAGGCATCGCCATTCTCGGACTTCAGTGCCAGTTTCAAGGACGAGTTTCCGGCGGGAACACGGATGGTCAGGTTCTGCGCGCCGTTCACGCGCGCGATGGCGATCGAACCTTCCGTCGGGAGCGTGTAGATCGAGCACGAGCCGCGTTCCGGTATGGCAACATTGCTGCGCCCTTCCGCGTCGGTCACGCTCGTCGACTTCACGTGTCCATCGCACCCGGTGTACAGCGTTGCGTTGGCGACGGCATCGCCGCGCTCGTCAATGACACGCACGGATCGCTGCGTACCACGCAGCAGTCTCAGGTCGGAGGTACGCCTTCCCGACGGGCCGCGCAGGTCGAACGCAACCGCATCGCTGTTGAGGTACGAAGGCGCACGTGCCGTCAGCGACTGCGTGCCTTCGCGCACGCCGAAGAACGCGAATGCGCCGTCGGGTGTGGAGGCCGTGCTGATGGTGAGCGTTCCAACGGAGTTTTCGGTGTGCAGGATGACGAGCGCGCCGCCGAGCGGCTTGCCGTCTTCGTCGAGGACGCGTCCGGTGACGTGGCGGTCGGGAACGTCGATCGTCACCGGCGCCGTGCCGAACTGCACGTCGACGACATGCGGTCCCACGCCCGCCGCGGGACGAACGCTCGCACCGTACAGGCTCGGTTGCCACAACGCGCCGGCGAAGCGGCCGTCCTCGCCGGTCGTGAGGCCGGTGGTCCATTGAAGCTCGTCATGCCTGAGCGTGACCGTCGCCCGTGCGAGCGGCTCGCCGCCCAGCGTGACGCGCAATGCCGTCCTGAACCGCGGGATCGTCAATCGCACCGTGCTGCCTGCGGCGCCGACGTTCGCTTTGGCTCCCAGTCGCTGCAGCGGTTCAGGGCCGCGCGCGAGCACGACGTAAAGGCCGGGCGCGACGTCCGAAAACTGGAGCGTCGACTGGCCCGAGGCGAGCATTTTCATCGCCGACCACTGGGGAGGACGCGCTTCGACGCGCGGCGCGAGCGCGACCTCGATCGGTCCGGCAAATCCATTGCGATTCACCTCCACCTGCAGCGTGGCGGCGGACGCGGAGAAGGCAAACAGCAGGCTCGTTGCGAGGGAGGCACGCATGGGCGATCTCTCCGGCGATTCGTTGCGAGATGAGTTACTTCTGGAGCGTGGCGGACGAGACGGTGGCCTGCGCGACCGCGGCGGGAGTGGTCACGACTTTCGTGCCTTCCGCGGGATGGCTGATCTCGATCGAGGCCACGATCCATTCGGCGAGCATCGCGGGCGTGGCCGCAGCATCCGTGAATCCCGTGCAGCTCGGGGCGGACACGGTCTCGCAGTTTGGAAATTCGTCGATGATGGGCCGGCATCTGGTGTGGCTCCCGGGGGTGTCTACACATTGGCGATCGATGCAGGTCGAGCACGGAACTGCATACGACGGAATGGCAACCAGGAGCAGCAGACTACAGACGAGAGTGAACCGTGCTAGCTTCATTATTTCTCCTTTTGAATCCGGAAAGATCGCCTGACGTCATTATGGGTCGAAGGAAGGTGGCGGACTAGAGACATTTTGTGTGGTGCTGTGGTCGACGTTCGAGAGCTCGCCATCAGGCGTGAGGGCCATCCCGCTTAAAACACGAAGCTGCCAAGTGGCGGCTGGTGATTGTTTTGATTGGCGCGACGGGGCTCGAACGCGACCTACGGCGTGACAGGCCGGAGGACGAGGGTATCTAGAGACGAAACGATCTACTGGTCGTGGGATAACTCGCTGATTCCGAGGTGTTTAGCGGCGAAAAAATCGCGACATTGCGACTCACCTTGCGACTCGAAAAACAACCGTGAATGGCGCGCGCTTCGCGTGGAACATTGCCGGCGCATCGACGATGCGCCGCCCGTCGCCGGTTCCATCAGCAGGGATTCGACGTGTCGCCAGTGGCGATGGCGGGAGCCGCGACGTACAGGACGGTGAGGGCGGCAGCGGCGAAAAGCATCTGATTGAAGTAGCGCATCGTTCTTGTCTTTCTTTCGACGGAACTAAGTATATGCGTCCCTAACTGGCGCGCCGCAACTTCTCGTCATTCGCTTCCCGCACCCGCGCCTGGATCGTGGCCCCGATGATGCTCGCGGCGACGTCGGCGATCTCCGTCCAGTCGGGCGAGGCGTCGTCGACGCGAGGGTCGAGCGCGTTGTCGTGCATCGGATGAATGATCGGCGCGCTGCCATTGGCGATGGACTGGCGAAGTGCGAAGAGGCGAGGCAGCGCCGACGTCCGCGCTGCGCCAGAGGTGCAGCAGATGAAAGAGCGCCTTGGCGATGCCGGTCGTCGCGAGCTGCTGGGTGCGGATCTGCAGCGACTCGGCGGCGGCCGCGAAGCGGTGAGCAGACTGCCTTTCGACTGTCCTGGTGAACGATGTGTTGGGTCCGACGGGGCTCGAACCCGCGACCTCCGGCGTGACAGGCCGGAGGTCGCGAACCAATTCGACTGCGAAACATGAGGCCGGCCGCGCCGGCTCAGCACATGCCGGTGCAGATGTCCCAGCCGAAGGTCCCGCAGCCATCGGGCATCACCCAGCAATCGCCCGTGTAGCACTCGCCGCCGCCGCATTCGTTGTAGAACGGATTGCAGAAGCATTCCGGCCGGAGCGAGCTGACTTTCAGTATGGAGGCGGACTTTGTCGGCGGACCGAGTCTCACGAACGCCGCGCTGTACAGCTCGCGCGGGAACAACCGCGTGGCCCTGGCCTCGAATGCCAGCATCGCGTTCCGCGCGTCCTCGACCTCGGCGGACGATTTCGACTTCAACGACTGCAGCACGCCCGACGCCAGCAGCGCACGCCCCTCGGCAATGACGGCACGCTGCGCGTCCGTCAGCTCCGGATGCGCTGCGACGAACTTGTCGAGGTGCAGCATCCAGAGCTCGGCTTTTGCCGCACTGTCAAAGTGGGCCAAAGCGGCCTTCCGCTCGGCGCCCTGCAGAGACACCAGAACCTTGTACTCACGTTCCCGTGAATCTCCGGCCAGCATCGGAACGGCCATGAGGACGATCAGCAAACCGCGAAAGAGTCGCATAAACATACTGCCGTAATTATTGTGCGCCATCGGAGGCGGGGTGGCAAGGCGGCTCACATGAAGTTCGGCGTGTGCAGGTCCGAGATCGTGCTCGCCTGCGCGGCGGTGAATCCGGCGCTGCGAAGGCGGCGGAGACGGCCTTCGTGCATGGTGGCGAGCAGCTCGCGATACGCATCGTGGCCGCGCGCGACGCGACGCGGATCACTGCCGCCCGCGGCGTAGATCGCGAGGGCGTCCTGGACCGGCGCGGGCACGCTGCTGATGCCGGCGAGCGTCGCGGCACGCCGCCGTACCGCTTCTTCCAGCCGGGCATAGAGCGTCGCGTCATGCGCCAGGGCGTGGCGCACGTGAGCCAGTCCGAAGTGGACGTGGCGCGTCTCGTCGATGCGCGCGCGTTTCGCCAGCTCCGCCGTCGCTTCGTCCGGCGCGAAGCGCTCCACAAATGCGAGAAGGTCGAGAAACGTTCCTTCGCCCAGCACCGACAGCAGGAACGCCGCCTCGGTGAAGTCCTCCACCTGCAGCAGTGAATGGAGGGAGCGCGAGGTCGTGGCCGATGCGATCGCGGGAGGCGAGGCGGTGGCACGCGCGCGTCGCAGAAAGACGTCGATGTGCCGCGATTCGTCCTGCATTTGCGTGGCGAGGAACATCGCCACCGCGACGTACGCGGGATGAATACGCGCGACGAAACGGGACGGGACGTAGAGCGCCGACAACTCGTTCTCCGCGAGGAATGTCATCACCTGGCGGATCGCCAGCTCCATCGCCGGCTCCTGCCGCGCGACCGTGCTCCACGGAATGTCGCGCGCGGCGCTCCATTGCGCCGCCACCGCCTGCTCGTACAGGTCGGTCACTTCCGGCGGGATCACGCGATCGCGCTCGACGAGATCGAACGGATAGCTCGGACCTCCCGGCTCGACGACCGATCCGCGCGGCGCGAAACCGCTCATCGCATCGGCGCGCACCGGCAGCGATGCGAGGTCGTCGGCGCTGCCCGGACGCTGCACCGTGAAGCGGCCGCGGCTCACGAGATGGCGAGTCGTGCCGTCGTCCAGCACTTCGGCACCGAGATACGCGTGACCTTCCGCGCGGCACCACGATGCGAGATCGTCCGTCACCGATTTGCTGCTCGAGAGGATGGCCAGCACGCCGTCCGCCGCGAGCAGCGTCAAGGCCGGACGCACCAGCGCGAGCAACCCACCGCCTAACGAAAGATCGCCGGCGTCGACGGCAATCGCCGCGGCGGTCATCTTTCGTCCGCGAGGGCGTCGATGAGACTGCGGTAGCCTTCTTCGCGCGGCGGCATCCACTGGCGCAGGCCTTCCAGCTCGAGCAGCCGGCGATGCACCGGGTTGTCCCAGCTCATCGCGAACAGCGTTTTCACGAAGCGATCGCGCTTCACCGGCGACAACGACGGCAGCGCGTCGAACATGCAGTGATCGAAGCCGGGTGTCGTGTAGAGCACCTCGAGCCGCGCCGGATCGACATGACCGGCGGCCTGCTCCTGAACCCAGATCAGATCGCCGATCGCTCCCGCGTCGGCGCGTCCGTCCGCGAGCGCGCGCAGGACGTCGAGCTCACTGCTGCCGGTGTCGCCGTGCTTGCCGAGGTCGGTGTCGAAGGGGAGCAACTGCAGGCCAGTCAGATCGACCCCTTCCTGCTTCAGGAAATGCAGCGGGAGAATGCGGGCCTGCGTGGAATCGCGGCTGCCGACCGCCAGCCGCTTGCCCTGAAGATCGCCCAGCGACGCGATGCCCGCGTCCTTGCGCACGATGATCTTCGCGTGGAAATCGCGATCGGAGTCGCGCATGCCGAGCGATAGGCTCGTCCCGTCCGTGCGCCGGCGAACACGCACGTGCGCGAGCGGCGTGTTCCAGGCGACGTCGATGTGTCCGGCGAGCAGGGACTCGACCTGCCGTTCGTAGTTCGAGAAGAGGGCGAAGTCGAGCGGGGCGCCCGATTCGTTGAAGTAGTCGCGAATCCCTTCCCAGATCGTGACCACTTTCGGGTCGTAGGCGACGGCGCCGAGGAGGATCGTGTCGTTCATGGCAAGGCCTCCGCTCAGAAAAGGGGCAGTCCGGTCAGCGCGCGGCCGACGAAATCGCGCAGGTGATCGGCGGTCGGCGCCATGACCCATCCGGCGCGCGCGTCGCGGAAGAAACGCTCCACGCCGAGGTGCTTCGAGAACGCCGCGCCGCCGCATGCCTTCATCGCCAGGTCGGTGACCTCGAGTGCCGCTTCGATCGACGAGAGGCGCGACTGCAGGACGAAGAGCGGCGCGGTTTCCGAGCCGCTTTCGATGACGCGCAGCGTGTAGCCGAGGAGGGCGCGCGACTGCGCGAGGCGGACGCTCATGTCGGCCAGACGCGCGCGCAGCGTCGGCAGATCGCGCAACCTCGTTCCGGTGTGCGTGAAGCCCGCGGACTGGAGATGACTCGCCGTCCGGTCGATCGCCGCGCGGCAGATGCCGTTGGCCATCGCCGCCGTGCCGATGGCGAACCAGGGGAGCACGACCTGCAGCATCGTGTTTGCTCCTTCGCCTTGCGCGCTGACGAAATCAGCGCCGCCGACGTGAAGGTGCTCGATGCCGACGGGCGCCGAATCGTTGCCGCGCAGTCCGAGGCCGTGAAACGAGGCGGTCGTGCGCACGCCGTCGGCGCCGCGGCGGACGAGATAGACGGTCGATTCGAGCGGCGACTCCGCGCCGGGACGCTGGGCGCTGGAGACGTAGGAGTCGGCGTGATCGGCGGACGTGACCCACGACTTCGAGGCCGACGTCGTGAAGCCGCCGTTGCCGTCCGGCTCGAGGCGCGAGACCGGCGCCCAGAACTGCGAGCGCGATCCGGTCTCTGAAAAGGCGAGAGTCGTGAGATGGCGGCCGGCGGCGATCTCGCGCAGGAGCTCATCGCGCTGCGCAAGCGTCGCGGATGAGGCGATCGCCTGCGCGCCGGTGACGTGCATGACGTAAATCATCGCCGTCGACGGACAGGCCGTGGCCAGCTCCTCGACGACCGCTGCAAAGGCGCGCATCGATTCGCCCGCGCCGCCGAGCTCCTTCGGCACGCAGAGACCGAGGAGTCCTGCCGCGGCCAGTGCCTCGACGCTGCGCGCGGGGAACTGCGCGTTCTCATCGCTCGCCGCGGCGTTCTCGGAAACGACGCCGGCCGCGAGGTTCGTTGCTGTATCGAGATGCGTGTTGTGCTCGAGAAGGTACGGATGGATCAACGGAACGCTCCTTCGTGACAGCGGCGAGTATAAACAGTCTCCAGCCGCCGTCTGCACAACACTCTGGGCATGATATAAATCGATACTTCTCCAACAACGCGGGTACTTCTTCGCAGTTCGGCGAGCTTCGCTCTGAAACGCAAAAGGAGGTCTTCATGTCGCAGGCCTGGGCAATCAAGATTGTGGCCGTCGGGGACGGAGTGCGCTTCGATCCCGACGTTTTCGGCATCGACCCCGGACAACCACTGAAGGCGAAGAAAGGCGATCTGGTCTGCTGGAACAACCAGACTCCGAACACGCAGGTCGTCGTGGTGATGAAGGCCGGCAGCACGGACAAGAGTTTCGTGACGGACCTCATCGACAGCTTCAAGTCGTCGTCTCCCGGCTACGTCATTCAGGACGCGGACATCGACAAGAAGGATGCGAGCGGAGACGTGGTGGGCATCGTCCGCTACAACACCACCTACAAGTTGTCCGGAGCTTCCCCGAGCGAGGGTCCCGAAATGGTCGACGGAACGATCATGGTGGTGACGTCATGAAGAACGCGATTCTGATTCTGGGCCTTCTGCTGCTGGCCGCTCTTCCGCTCGCCGCGCAGACGAGCGCGATCCCGTGTGGAACGAACATCGTCGGCGTGGAGCTTCCGACGGTCCCCGAGATCACCTCCGGCGACAGCGGTGTGCTCAAGGGCACGCTCTTCACCGTCTCGGAACAGGTGCGCATGCCGGCCGGCGGCCCGGGCAGCAGTCCGGTCTGCCATCCGCAGTGGGTGCGCGCCTACCGCAAAGACGCGCCGGCGAGCTGGAATCCGCCGTCGTCCCTGATCACCGACCCGATGCCCGGGCCCACGCTGCGGGCGAAGGTGGGGGATGTGGTGAATCTCTCCTTCTTCAACTTCATCGACGCGAACAAGTTCCCGAACTCCGATCAGGGGTGCGACAAGACGAACGTCTATCCGGGAACGACCGGCGACAAATATCCCGACTGCTTCGCCGACTCCGTCTTCACGAACGTCCACTATCACGGCACGCACACCAGTCCCAACACGACCGCCGACAACGTCTTCATCAACGTGCGGCCGTCGCCGCGGACGCCGGGGAGCAACGACCCGGTCGTCATGGTGAAGGACGTGCAGCCGGACTTCGACCGCTTTTTCGAGCAGTGCAACAAGCAGCTCCAACCGGCGACCGGTCCGAAGATGTGGCCGCTCAAATGGTCCGATCTCTTTCCCGCCGATGAAGCGCTGCAGAAGCGGCTCCTGAAGTACGTGAAGGATTACGGCCTCCCGGGCTGGTTCGACTCCAACGAGAAGCTGATCGCCAACGGCTTCTGGCCGCAGTATTTCGTCGGCGCGTATCCGTACTGCTTCAAGCTGCCGAAGCTCACCGGCACCGCACCCGGCACGACGTCGCCCGACGTCACGACGGCTCACTCGCATGGCGCGGGCAGCGCGGAAGTCGCCGAAGCGGCGAGCCCCGAGCGTCCGCTGATCATGGGCCAGGCTCCCGGCACGCACTGGTATCACGCGCACAAGCACGGCTCGACCACGGTCAACGTGATGAACGGCATGACCGGCGTGTTCGTCATCGAAGGGGACTACGACAAGACGATCCGCGACTACTACGGCAAGAATTTCGTCGAGAAGGTGATGGTCGTCCAGCAGCTCGGCTCCGTCCCCAATCTCGTCACCAACGCGCGCGGCGACGTCAACTTCTTCGTCAACGGCAAGCTGAAGCCGGTGGTGAAGATGGCCGGCAACTCCGTGCAGATGTGGCGCGTCGCCAACACCGCCGGCCGCGCCGGTGCCTACTTCGCCGCGCCGACGGGTCTGCAATGGAAGCAGCTCGCGGTCGACGGCGTGCAGCTCACCCCCGACAACTACTGGAATCGCCGGAGCAACTTCCTGCTCATGTCGGGCAACCGCGTCGATCTCCTGGTCAAGGCGCCGCCGTTCAACGCCACCGACCCGTCGAAAAACAAGATCGACGTGATCGTCTACAACACCATCGATCCGACCGAGGTCCCGCCGATCAACCCGACCGCGGCGGCGCTCACGCTGCTCACCGTCGAGGTGACGGCGAACGGCGCCGACATGCAGTTCATCCCGAAGGATCAGGCGCCGAAGCAGCCCGACTTCCTCAAGGACATCACCGACGAAGAGGTCACGGGCACCAAGATTCTGAAGTTCGCGACCAGCAAGGTCGATCCCAACCAGCCGAGGGCGACGCCGGCGAAACACACGATCGACGGCAAGCTGTTCGACGGCGAGCTCGGAGCGGTGGTGGAGCTGAACCGCGCCGAGGAGTGGAAGATCGTCAACGAGAGCTACGGCGGAACCGCGATCTCCCATCCGTTCCACATTCACATCAATCCGTTCCAGCTCACCGAGATCTTCGAGCCGAATGCGTACATCCCGTCCGGCACGCCCGGCGGCACCGTCTCGGTGACGACCGGCAGTGCTGCCGTCACCGGGGTGGGGACGGCGTTCACGACCGATTTCCGCGCCGGCGACGTCATCTCGATCAACACCGGGCAGGGCGGTGTGGTCGCCTCGATCGCCGACAACACGCACCTGACGCTCTCCGGCAATGCGACGGCGACGCTCTCCGGCGCCGGCTATTCGATGATGATCCCGCAGTACACCATCGACAAGGCGGGCGCCCGCGCCGGCCAGTGCTATCTCGATCCCGACAAGCCGAAGACGTGGGTTCCGTGCGGACCGGGTGAACCGGAGAAGGAGCGGATCTGGTGGGACGTCTTCCCGATCCCCTCGGGCAAGGTCTTCACCTCCGGCACGAGGAGCCAGAGCATCCCCGGCTACTTCAAGATGCGCAGCCGCTTCGTCGACTACTCCGGCTACTTCGTGCTGCACTGCCACATCCTCGCGCACGAAGACCGCGGCATGATGACCGTGGTCGGAGTGGCTCCGATCCAGACGCCGTACTCACACCATTAGCCTCGCACTCCGCCGGCGCGCGTGATCGCGCGCCGGCGGCTACTCCGGCAGTTCGATCACCACGCTTCCCTCGCCACCCGCCCGCGTCACTCCTTCATTCACGATCGGCGCGAGGCACTTCTTCGCGCGTTGCTCGTCGAGCAGCGCCTGCAACTGCGGACGGACGTCTTTCGCCTCCTGCGTTTCGAACTGGGGGGAGGCGAGATTGAACTGCTCGATCGCATCCGTTGTGAGGTTGTACTGCTCGTACTGCGGCGGGACGTCTTTCGGCGGCAGCATGCTCAGAAGATTCGTGTTGGTGATCAGTCCCGCGTACGGCGTGGCGTACTGCTGCGTGTACATCGAGTACTTCCAGAGCGTGTCGCCGAGCTGCACGACGATTGACTCGACCTGATTCGGCGTGGTGACCGAGTCCCACTGCCGGTTGCCGACGACCTGGCTGAGGCCCTGGCTGACGTCGTCGTAGGTCATGAAGAAGACCGGCTCGTTCGGGAGTGTGCTCGTGCCGCGCACGACGCCGGAGAGATCGCGGCCCACGAGGGGACGCGTTTCGGTGTGCGACGGTGCGAGCTTCTTCGCCGCCTCGTCGACGTCGACGCCCGCGAGCCCGAGGAGCGTGGGGAGGAGATCGGCGTGTGAGGTGAGCCCCGACTCGCTGCGCGGCGTGTTGCCGAAGAGCGGGCTGGTGATGATCAGCGGAACGTGGATCGTCTCCTCGTAGGCGTTGTACCACTTCTGATGCATGCCGCCGTGCGCGCCGAGCATGTCGCCGTGATCGGTGGTGAAGACCACGATCGTGTTCTCGAAGAAGCGCGAGGTCTCGAGGCGCTGGTAGACCTCCTTGATGTACTTCTCCACGTTGATCTGCAGGAAGTAATAGAAGCGCCGGTACATCTCGATCGTCGGCTGGGGCAGGAACATCTGCGGATAGGTCGCGACGTAGCTCGCCTGCGCCGTCGGCTTGGTGGATAGATCCTCATTCGCGGTCGGCGGGGGCGGGATCGGCGGCACTTCGTCCGGCGTCGGATACGGCAGGTCGAACCCGAGCTGGGTCGACCAGAAGACGCCGAAGAAGACGATGTCGTGCGGATTGACGAACGAGTTCACGAGCAGCCACGGCTGATCGTCGCCGCTCGCTTCGAGCTCGTCGATCACCGACAGCGCCTGATGTTTGTAGCCGGGATCGCGCATCCAGCCGGAGTTGGCCTTCGATGCGCCGTGCGGTTCGGGCCCGATCCAGCCGCTGAAGCCGAAGTCGTTCAGCCGGTCGGCCGCTTGGTAGAAGTCGACGTTCTCGGGGATCGGCACGCCGGAGTCGGTGTTCGACATCAGTGAGTCGTGCGTGCCCGGGATCTCGATGTCGGCGTGTGAGATGTGCCACTTGCCTTTGTAGTACGTGCGATAGCCCGCGGCGCGGAACCAGTCGCCCATCGTCGGGACGGTGTTCGGATCGAGCCACGACATGCCCGGATCCCACGCCGTCTTTCCCATGCCGTCGGTCTGCGACACGCCATGCAGGGTCGGGTACTGCCCGGTGAAGATCGACGTGCGGCTCGGCGCGCACGCGCTCGACTGCACGTAATGACGATGGAACTCGAGACCGCGCTCGCGGAACAACCGCTGCGCGACGAGGTTCTCCGCCATCCACGCCCTGAGCTCCGGCCCGTCGTAGACGGTGGGGTACCGCAGCTCGTCGACCATGAAGAGAAGGATGTTGGGTGCTTTCGGCATACTGGAGGAGGGGCGGAGTGAGGGAAATCCCTACCCGGCGGGGTATCGTGGCACGATCGCGCGAATTTTTTCGCTATAGCGCTGAGGATCATGGGATGAGCGTCGAATTGCCGAATGACAAGGTGGTTCTGTCTCTTGCTCTCCAGGACGTCGAGGGGCGCGTCATCACCGACGCGCGCCTGGAGCTCTCGCTCGCGGGCGGGACGAAAGTCACTTCGCCGCGGCTCAACGAGCAGCAGGGTCTCTTCGTCAGCGAGCCGGTCGATGCGGGCCGGTACGTCCTGACCGTCGTTGCCGCCGGCTACGTCACCGAGAACGTTCCGCTGCTCCTCACGCCGCCGCGAGTCTCGACTTCCGTGATGCTCGGACGCAAAGGGGAGCCGTACTACGTCGTCGCGGGGCGGCGGATCTACTACCCGGCCACGAACATGATGGCCGCGCTGACGCGGGCGCCGGAGGCCGTCGCACCGATCGACCGCCAGCGCGCGCGGCCGGCGATCGTGACCTTCCCGCACGCGGCCGCCGCCGCGCGCGCGATGTCCGATGTGATGGACGCGGGCCCGGTCGTGCGCACGCGTGGATCGGACGTGCATTTTCTCAGCCGCGAGATCGAGGTGATGACCGAAGACGGCGTCACCCGCGAGCGCCTCGATGAGCTCGTGCGGCCGTTCGGGTTGCACGTCACGCGGCAGGAGCGTCTCGATCCGCGCCTGTTCGCCGTCGCGCCGGAAGGGATGCCCGGCATGGACCACGGTGCGTTGCCGGAGCGGCTGGCCTCACTGCCGGAGATCCGCGAGGCGCATTCGCAGGTCACAGGGCTCGTCAGAACACTGGCCGGCATCACGCCCCCGGACGCGCTGTTCCCGCTGCAGTTCCACTCGATCCTCACGCGGCTCCCCGAAGCCTGGGAGAAAGTGCGGTCACCGGCCAGCGCGGAGAGTTATGGCAGCGCCGACATCATCGTTGCCGTCAGTGACCACGGGATCCTCACGACGACGACGCCCGGCGATGTGCCGAGCGCGAATCACCCCGCGTTCAGCGGAACGGTCGTCGGCGGAACGCTCACGGCGCTGATCGGCTCGGACAAGAAGCTCGTCGACGCCTTCAACTTCAGCGATAGGGCGCACCTGGCCCCGGGCAACGACGGCTCGACGGCCATTCATGGAAGCTTGGTCTGTGGCGTCGTTTCCGCCGCCGCGGATGCGAATGGCGTCGTCGGCACGGCAGCCAACACGCGCCTGGCGAGCTACGTGGTGACGCACACCCTGGACGATTACTTCCTGCAGATATTCGCCTATTACGCCGGGATCAATCCGAGATGGCAGCAGACCGCCGCGGAGGAAAAGTTTCCTTTCCTCCTCGGCAGCGGCGCGAAGGTCGTCCCCGGCGCGGCGATCATCAGCGCCAGCCATACCGGTCCAGGCACGATGAACCCCGTCCAGGAAGAGCTGTTGTTGCGGGTCACGCTGTTCGGACGCGACCGCCGCGGAACGGTGATCATCGTCGCGGCCGGCAACATGGACGAGGATCTTCGCCACGACGGGAGCTGGGCTGAAAACACGAACGTCATCCGCGTTGCCGCGACCACGCTCGACGTCCGGGAAGAAGAAGGGAGGATGAACTACAGCAACCATTCCCTCCTGAATGACCGGGTGATCGACTTCTCCGCGCCGAGCCGATCGCACAACACCGTGGATCTGAATGAGCCGCCGGTGTTTTACGCCATCACCAGCGCCGCCCTGATGGGATCCACCGGCGACCTCCGGGGAACCGTCGACGCCCGCGTGAACGTGACCAACGCGCCGGCGGTGGGTACGACCATTCTGAAAGTCGCTCCAGCGGATCTCTCGGGCTTCGCGTCGGGACAAAGGGTCATCGTGCGCGACAGAGGGAACCCGTTGCACGCGGAGATCCACGAGCTCGAAACTCCCACCGGGCCGGACACGATCAATCTCGGGCGCGGCCTCGGCTTCGGCTACGCCTCGAACACGGCCGAGATCATTCGCCTCTCCGGAGATAACGCGTACAGCACTCTCTTTGGCGGCACGTCGGCGGCGGCCCCGCAGGCGTCGGGAATCGCCGCCCTGGTCCTGTCCGTCAAGCCGTCGCTGACCTGGCTGGAGGTGCGGCAGATCATGCGCGATACGGCCGTCCCGGTGGCGCTGCGCTATCGCGGATCGACTCATCCCGCTCCACCGCATTACCGCTACCGCTGGGTCACCGCGGCAAACACCGATCTGATCGACGGCAACGGCCTGCTGATCATCGACGGCGCCGGCGCCGACAGGACCATCAGCGCGCTGGTCCCTGCCGGCACGCGCTTCCTGACGTTGAACGACACTGCGGGCATTGCGCCGCGGCAGGCGCTCCTCATCGGCGCCGAGACGAAGCTCAGCGAAGTGCACCCGCGGCACCCGGCAACCGAGCTTCGGGTCGACCGCAACGCCGGCTTCGAGACGGGCGACAGGATCCACATCGGCCGGGACGTCCGCACGGTGCTGATCCGCAGTGTCGTGACGCCCGATCACTCCAGGTTGGTGCATGTGCAGTCGGTCGACGGAATCGAGCCCAACGACTTCATCAAGATCGGCAGCGAGCGCGTGCAGGTGCTGTCGATCGCCCGGTTCACCGTCGGCAGCGGTGATGAAGCCACTGCTGCGAACACGGGTCTGAACCTCGCGACCGAGCTCACGACCGATCACTTCCGCGGCTCGATCGTCACGCTCGCCGACGATCACATCGAAGGCCCGTTCACCGTCACGGGCAAATCGGGCACAAACATCCTCAACGTCGATCCCCCCGTCACCCGCAACCATCCCGCCGGCCGCATGGTCTGGAAAGAAGGGACCGAGGTCCGCGCGGTCATCCGCCTCATCTCATCGAACCAGGTCGAGATCGATCCGGTCCACAACGAGCACCGGCTCAACAGCGCGGGCGTGGAGAACGTCCGCATCGGGCGCATCGCCCACTACGGCCTCGGCTTCGGACGCGGGCGGCTCGATGCGCTGGAGGCCGTGGAGGCGGCGAAGCGATACACGCACGACGAGCGCGACCTGATGGTGCGCAATTTCAAGGACGACGACGGCAAGAACAACGTCGCCGCGCAGGAAGTCGAGAGCTTCGACCTCTGGGTGCGCAATGACGCGGCCTCGCCGGCGGAGACGCCGTACGACGAATGTCCGCATCAGGCGCCCGAGATCACCGTCGATCCGGCCATTCACATCGGCACCGGGCGCAACGACCTGCAGGTCGACGGACCGTGCAGCAGCGCGGACGAGGTCACGTTCGTCATCGAGATCGACCACACCGACGCCACCGACACCTTCAAATGGAGCCGCAACGGCGCGGTCCACGCTACCGGCGTGGCGATCACCGCCGGCGCGGACCAGACCTTGAGCGACGGCGTGAAAATTCAATTCGCGGCCGGCACCGGCCACACTCTCCATGACAAGTGGATCGTGCGCGCGCGGCATATCGTCGCTCGCTTCGCCCACATCCGCATTCGCAATCGCGGCAACCAGGACTTTTTCACCCGCTCCGAATTCGGAACGCCGCCGCACGTGCTCGATCCGGGCCAGCGGCGGCTGATGCTCTGCATCAGCGATGGCTATCCGGTGGCGCGCTGTGTCTCCATCGCCGAGACGCCGGGACCCAACGATCTCGAAGTCACCGGCGCTTACACCGGAGTGGGGCGTCCGCTGTTCACCATCGTCATCACCGCCACCGCCCCGACGGGCGACACATTCGTCTGGTATCGCGACGGCGCGGAGAAGCCGGCGGTGGTGATCGTCGCGGGCATGGACCACGCGCTCGAAGAAGGCGTGACCATCCGCTTCCGCTCGCACATCAACCACAAGAAGCACGACCGCTGGAACCTCTTCGCGCGCATGGGCAGCGATGCGTTTCTCAACGTCGATCACTACTGGGATGCCGGCGTTCAGCCCGAACCCGGCGACGAGTTCGAACCATCGACCGGCCGCGCCGGAACGCGCGTGCTCTTCGTCGAAGGGATCAGCGGTCTTGCCGCCGGTGCGTCCGAAATTCGCAGCGTGGCCTGGCCGGAGGCCATGCGGCCGCCGACGAACAACCCCAACACGCCGCGGCCGCTGCCCCCGCATCCACGCCGCTTTTTCCTCCTCGGCGAGACCGTGCCGCACGACGGCGCGCTGATGGGTTTCACGGCGAAGGACAACAACAACATCACCTTCCGCGAGATCGCCTTCGCCATGTTCCGTTTCTCGCAGGACGACGGAGCGGCGCCGCTCGACACCGCTGTCGACGTCGACAACACCGGCGTGGCCACGGTGAAGACTTTCCGCGTCGAAGTGCGGACCACCTGCGGTACGTTCCGCGCGGAAAAAGTCCGCCTTCGCTTCACCGGCAAGAAAGGCGCGGCGCCGGCTGAGACGCGGGAGTTCCGCCACATCGGCGGACTGTGGAAGTGGAACGGCACTCCACCCTGGGGTGCGGCGAGCGCGCCGCTCGAGGCCCGGCGTCCCGACGGCTCGCAACCTGTCGCCACCGGCGAGCAGTTCGACCTCTCGTTCGATTGCCGCGTAACGCTCGACAAGTCCTTCACCGAAGTCATCATCGAGGCGGAGATCGTCAGCGAGTTTCGCGATCACGCCGTCGCCGCCGGCAAGCACACCTTCACGATCTTCCAGATCGCGCCGCTGCCGCTCGGCACCGGCGCGGCGAAGGCCGCGACTCTGCCGAAGCCTTCGTCCTTCGTCTTCGCCGACATGGTTCCGCTCAGCCAGACCGCGCAGCAGACGTTCGGCCCGGTGATCGATCCCGCGGACGCGAACGCGACGATGAACCGCTACCGCGCCACGGCGCTCTTCACCGCGGCATCCGAGGTCAAGGCGTATGCGGTGACGAAGGGCCTGGTGGCCATTCAGCACAACGCCGCCGACGACACGGTCAATCTCTTTCTCCGCCCGCTCAGCCAGCCGCTCGCGCGGCTCACACCGGTCAAATACTTCGTCTATCGCGGATTGAAGCGCAGCGACTGGCTGAAGCCCGCCGACCCGAAACTGATTCGCGACGAAACCGGCTCGCCTCCGTTTCTCGCTTCGGTGTGGCAGAGCTTCAAGATTCAGAACCCCACCGTGCCGGACATGCCGGCCACGGTCTTCGGTTACGACGACGTACAGCCCGCGACCGAATTGCTCGACGACATCTTCTTTCGCGTCGGCGCCACCATGCAGTTGCCGCTGGCGAGGGAAGGGGCGGAGCTCGGGACGTTCGATCACAGCAAATCCTTCGGCTTCGAGATCGTGCTCGAAGAAGGGGACTACGCGCCGACGCTCGACTACGCGCGCAAGGCGTCGTACGAGATCGACATCACGGCACTGCCGAACGGCACGCCGGCCGAGCAGTTCGCGCGGCGCGTCAAACAGGAAGAGATCCTCAACTTCATCGACCCGGCCGCGTTCTACGGACTGCACATGCATCCCGGAGGGGTCGTGCGCGCGCCGGCGGGCACGCACCGCGGCGAGGAGATCTACACCAACGTCGTCTCCCGCTTCCTGACGAAGAACCAGCTCTACATCGACATCCGCAATGAGAACGGCAGCTCGCTGAACTTCCAGCGCAACTACGACGCCGGCGGCAATCAACTGCAGCGCGGTCTCACTGCCGCCGCGCTGACCGCGCAGCCGTACGCGACGTCGGGATGGCCGATCGTTTCCTTCGACAACAACTCCTCCGCCAATACGCCGGAGAGCTACAACGAGATCCATCTCCAGCTCCCGCGCAACGACAACGAGAACCCCGTGCTCTACCTCGCGCACGGACAGCTCCTGGCCGAAGCGGACACGCCGTTTCTGCGCGATGCGGACCTGAACGACACCGGGTCGTGGACGAAGACTGTCGGCTTCCGCGTCCCGAACACCGGAGCCAATCCCGCCAAGGTCGCCGCCGCGTGGATCCTCCGTCTCTTCTATGGCCGCCGCGACGTGCTCCATCGCACGGTGCCGATCCCGAACACGGTGCTGAAGACGACGAAATACACCGACAACGTCTTCGGCCCGATCGACCGTGCGCCGAAATGGAAGGGACAGCAAGGCATCAAGTGGGTGACCACGCAGGACAACCGCTACGTCGACGCGAACACCGATCGCGGCTGGCGGCAGATGATGCAAGCGGGTCTCGCCGTGCAGACCAGCGGCACCCCGCGCGTGCTGCTCTACGCCATCGCCACGGCGCGCGACGTCGAAGCGAATGCGGGGATCGACTTCGCGCCGGTGCGCGGCGTGCCGTCGGGAGTCAGCGACAGGAAGAGCTTCTTCTCCGAGCCCGGACTGTTCGGCGTTTATCAGCTCGAGATCGACCAGACCCAGGACGGCGCGAACGTCGTGCGCACGCTGCAACTGCAGCAGGCGCCGAAGGACGGCTACGCGCCGAGCAGCGCGCTGCTCCTCGGGCTGACGCAGCCCGAGCTCGATGCCCTCCTCGCGCTCGGTCCCGGTCTCGACAAATTTCTGCGCACGCTGATCCTCGACACGAAGACCGCCATTGCGGATCCGAACCGTCCCGCCGACCGCTATCGCGTCGGCGTGCAGGGACTCAGGTCCGCGGACGGCCAGTACGAGTCCGTGTTCCCCGCGGCCGGCCACGAGATCTTCGTCTACAGCGTCGACAGCCAGCTCTTCGCGTCGAAGGATTTCGCGGATGCCGAGCCGCTGCCGGCGACGTACACGCGCAACTACGAGGAAGCGCTCGGCGCGCGCGACTGGCCGCAGCGCGAGCGTCAGATCGGCGCCGTCACCACGACGGTGCCGAAGAAGATCACGATCAGGAACTACGACTGGACGGATGAGGTCATCCCGAACAGCAAAATCCGCATCGGCAAGTCGGCGGCGCAGGACGGCGAGAAAGACGTCACCGCCGTGCAGTTCGACGGCACCGACACGATCATCACCGTGAACGGCACGTTGAACGGCACCGCGCCGCTCGGCAGTGCGTTCACGCTGAAGAAGAGGTTCGAGGATCGGATGGTCGACCTCGATCAGGGGCCGGCGTTGAACGGGATCGAGAAGACCCGCGCGCTCGTCGACGGCTTCATCACCGCGGTGGCCGCGATCGCCAACAACGCCGCCGCGAAGGCGGCCATCCAGGCGCGCATCGACGACGAAGGAGTGAAGATTCTTGGACGTGCCCGCGCGCGCGCCCAGGCCGATCGCACGAATGCGGACGATCACGAGCGGACGCTCTACTGGGCGCGCACCTGTCTGACGATCGCGGTCAAACGGCATCCGTTCTGTCTCGGCTCGATCTCCGCGCGCAACGAGCTGCTGCTCCGGCTGGAAAAGAAATCGCGCGGCTATGAGCCCGACTTCTCCGGCGCCGGCGGCGGCGCGCGGAAGATCCTGCTCACCGGCTTCGATCCGTTCATGCTCGACACGCAGCTCGACCGCTCCAATCCATCCGCCGCGGTGGCTCTCGCGCTGCACGGCACCACCATCAGCGGCGCGAGCAAGAGCGCCTTCGTGCAGTCGGCGATCTTCCCGGTGCGCTACCGCGACTTCGACGCCGGCCGCGTCGAGGAGCTGGTCGCGCCGCGGCTCAGCGGCGCTGGAAAGGTCGACATGATCATGAGCATCAGCCAGAACGGCGACTCGCCGTTCTACGACCTCGAGCGCTTCGCCGGCCGGTTCCGCCTCGGCTGGTACGACAACGAGCGCGTCATCCAGAAGCCGCACGCACTTCCCACCGGCAACGAGTTCTACGAGACGACACTGCCGGCCGGCGTCATGGTCCCCGGTCCATTCCAGACGCCGCCCGACGACGAACAGAAGTTGTTCTTCGACCAGTCGTTCACGAGCACCACGAGGTCGTTCCGCGCGGCGTCGGAGGCGAGCGCTCCCGGCGAGAACACCAACACGCCGACCGGCACGCTGGCGGGCATCACCGGCACAGCGCTCGATGGCTCGGGCGGCAGTTACCTCTCGAACGAAATCTTCTATCGCATCGCTCGCGAGCGTCAGAAGCCGCCCGCCAGCACGACGCTCACCGGCCATCTGCACGTTCCGTCTCCCACCGCGGCGAAGGTGGGCATCGCAGACGTGATCGCCGAGGTCGAGAACCTCATCAAACGCTGGCTGGACAGCCTGCCCTGAGGAGAGACACGCGATGTCGACCGTCTACTATTCGCCGCTCTCCTCGCTCGTGCCGCAGGAGTCCTTCCCCGAGGCCCTCGGCTTCGTCAAGGACGGACTGATCCACCTGCTCGACGATGTCTACTTCAAAGACCTGCAGCACACCGAAAGCCCGCGCGGCGACGCGGCGCAATACGCGCTGACGATCGTCAGTCTCAAGGCGCTCGAGGTCGAGGTCCCGGGCACCGGCATCTTCCTCGTGCTCAACCCGGGACACACGACCGGCTCGACGTCCGAGCTCCCGATCACGCTTCGCTACGAGTGGCCGGTGCTGGCCTGGATCAACGCCTTCGACCTCGAGAGCTTCTCCTGGCAGCCGGGCGATTTCTTCCAGCTCGTGCTCACCGTCCTCAATCTGACCGAGCGCCAGGTGCTGGAGCGCGCGCTCACCGTCTTCACCGGCGCTGCCGATCCGATCGGCGACTTCGTGACCGATTACAACGATTTCTTCGCGCCCGACAGCATCACCGTGCCGACCGGTGCCGATCCGGTGGGGGAGTTGAAGACGGCGATCGAAGCGCAGCGCGGAGAAGGCTCGGCGCTGATCGTCTTCGCCATGTATGTCCTCGACGAGGCGGACATTTCGGCGAGCGAAGAAAAACTGGAGACGTTCTTCTCCGCGCTCTTCGGCGGCTCGGTGAAGGATTGGTTCCTCCGCCAGATCACGCCGCGCATCGACGCGACGCTCGACATCGGCGCCGGCATCCGCTTCCCGCGCAACATCCTCGTGCCGCTCGACGAGACGACCGGCGAGCCGCTGCCGGCGCCGGCGACGTCGCTGCTCCGGTTCCACGCCGGCACGTTCGGCTTCAGCACCGAGACCGGCATCGGTTACGACGGTGACCTCACCGTCGAACTGGATCGCTCGCAGATCGGCGACACCGGATTCGAGATCGAGATCGAAGGCGCGAAGCTCGATCTGAGCCGTACGACCAACATCCCCGAGGCCAGCGCGGACGGGAGGCCGGAAGACTTCGTCGGCGTCTTCGTCGAGAAGTGCGACATCAAACTTCCGGCGTTCTTCAACGAGGACTCGGGCAATTCGAGCGCGCATCTCATCGGCCGCAACCTGCTGATCGGAACGGGCGGTCTGTCAGGAACGATCGCGCTCGAGGCGGTCGATCCGAACGACGCGACGCCGTCGCTGATCAAAGGCAAATTCGGCTCCGGCTTCGAATTGGGCCTAAGCGCGGCGAGCGTCACCTTCCAGCAGAATGCGATCATCGAGTCGTCGATCAAGGGCTACATGCTCATCCCCGGATTCAAGGACACCGAGGGGAACGACGCCGAGATCCAGATCGACGTCAGCATCGGCAGCGACGGCAACTTCAGCGTCACCGCGTCGGAAGAGCAGAGCATCGAGGCCCTGAGCATCCCCGACGTCGTCGACGTCGAGATCAAGAGCGTCTCCGTCGGACGCGAGGGAGGTCGCTTCTTCGTCGCCGTTGCCGGCGCGCTCGACTTCGCGCCGCAGCCCGGCATCGGCGAGTACATCCCGGACAAGATCGAGATTCAGAAGCTCACCATCTGGGACGACGGCAAGATCGAGATCGCGGGCGGCTCGATCGTGCTGCCCAAGGCGGCCACGCTGCAGATCGGCGCGGTCGCCATCGCCATCACCGCGCTGCACTTCGGCACGCTGGAGCAGGACAAGAACGGCCAGCTCCGCAAGTACGCCTTCTTCGGGTTCGACGGCGGATTGAGCATCGATCCCGGCGGCGTCGACGCGCGCGGCGACGGCATCAAGCTCTACTTCACCACCGACGTCGGGCCGGGAAAGCCGCTCGACGTCTTCCTGCGCATCACGTCGATCGCCATCGACATCGTCATTCCCGGCAGCGCCACCGCGGAGTCCGCGGCGGTGATCCTCAGCGGCTACCTCTCGATGAAGGAGGACGGGCAGGGGAGCACCGAGTATGTCGGCGGCGTGGCGGTGAGCCTGCCGAAGCTGCACATGGCAGGCAGCGCGGCGATGCGCTACAACCCGCGCCTTCCGTCGTTCGTCGTCGACCTCGGGCTGGAGATCTCCACGCCGATCCTCCTCGGCGCGACGGGACTCGGCATCTACGGTTTCCGCGGCCTCTTCGGCATGCGCTACGTGGCGAAGAAGACCGCCGTTCCGGGACTCACGGACGAATCGGAATGGTGGCAGTACTACAAAGCCAAAGTTCCGCCCGACAACCGGGAAGGCATCCAGGTCTCGAAGTTCTCGCCCGAAGAAGGCCTGGCGATCGGAGCGGGTGTGTCGCTCGCGACCGCGCCCGATGCGGGCGCCACCTTCTCCAGTAAGCTCTTTTTCCTGCTCTCGTTGCCGGACGTCTTCCTCCTGCAGGGGCAGGCGCAGATTCTCAAACAGCGCATCGGACTCGATACGACGGAAGACCCGCCGTTCTTCGCGCTGATCGCGATTTCTTCGAGCTCCGTCGAGGCGGCGTTCGGCGTCGACTACAAGATTCCCGAGGGCGGCGAGATCGCCACGTTCCATGCGTTGCTGGAGCTCGGCTTCTTCTTCGGCAACTCCGGCGCCTGGTACATCAACCTCGGCCGCGACGAGCCTGCAGACCGCCGCGTCAGCGCGGTGCTGCTGACGCTCTTCGACGCCTACTTCTACCTCATGCTCAGCTCCACCGGCGTCCGCGCGGGCGCGGGCGTGTCGTACGAGCTGAAAAAGAAAATCGGCCCGTTCAAGGTCGAGCTGAGCGCGCATCTCGACATGGCGGCACGCATCAGCTTCAAGCCGGTGCAGGCCGGCGGATCGATCGAGCTCGGCGGCCACCTCGGCCTCTCCATCTTCGGCGTCGGCTTCAGCTTCAGCGCCTCGGCCGCCCTGACCGGCGAAGCGCCGAAGCCGTTCATCGTCACCGGCCGCCTCAAGGCGTGCGTGAAGATCCTCTGGTCGAAGAAGTGCGTGAAGATCGAGCTGACCTGGACCTTCGACTCCGAGCTCAATTACAGCGAAGTCGAGTTGCTGCCGGCCGATCTCACCAGCGCCGTGCAGGCCGTGAACGTCCTCACCCTGGAGAGCTATCCGCTGTTTGCGGCGAAGAGCGCGGCGCTGCCTGCGCCGGCATTGCTCGATGCGCACATCATCCCGATGGACAGCTACATCGATCTCGAGCTCCGGCAGGCCGTGCATCCCGATACGGGCCATCCGTCGCTGAAGAAATTCGTGAAGCTCGGCGGCGCGCCGGAGTACCAGACCTGGCTCTCACCCCAGAAAGCGAAGTCGCCGCGCGTGCGTCACGAATTCACCGTCGATTCGATCGAGATCATGAGCTGGGACCCGGGCGCGCATCAGTGGAAACCGTACGACGTCTACGCCGCGGCGACGCCGCTGCAGCTCGCGCCGTTCGTCACCGCCGACCTGTCGACGCTGGCCTGGGGCTACTGGCAGAAGACGCACGGGACGAAGCACAAGAACCTGCGCGTGCTCGCGGAAACGCCGTTCAGCTACGTGCGCCCCGGCACGCCGTTCACGCCGCCCGAGGACCTCGGCATCAGCGTCGGCGACGTCTTCTGCGCGCCGCCGGAACGGGAGATGGTGTGCCACGTTTTCACACAGAGCGCGGACGTGCTCCCCGAGCTCTGGTACGGCATGCCCGACGTTCTCTACCAGGTCGGAGCACCCGGCGCGACGATCCGCCGCGATCCGTGGCAGAACGTCGACAACGGGCTCTGCATCGATCAGGACAACACCATCACGCTGCTCTTTCCCGAGCCGATCGCGCGCGCCGAACTGCTCCTGCGCACCGAGGCGGAGACGGTGCAGGTCACCTGGTACCGCCGCGTCGCGCCGGCGTACGAGTGGCAGGCGATCGGTACTGTCGAAGTGCCGCGCGCGGAGCTCGGCGATCCGGTGCGATACGACGACCTCGCGCATCCGATCCTGCGCGCGGACATCCGCGGCGCAACCTGCGGAAAGAAAACCGGTGTCGTCGTCGACGTGAAGGAGCTCGATGGCATCGAGTCATTCCTGAACGAGCTCGCACGTCGCGGCGATCTGGCCAACGAAAAGGCCGCGAACTGGAATGCGGAAGTCTCGCCGCTGCTCCTGCGCGGCCATGTGGCCGACAGCAGCGGCAACGTCTGCGACTTCGAGCTTTTCCCCGCGGACGGAAAGACCGAGGTTGCGTGGTCGAAGGTGGTTGGCGTTTCGGACATCGGGGCTCTGGCGGACGAGCCTTTCGGTTTCTCGCTGCAGCTTCATTTCGACCGCGACGTCCTTTCCGTCAACGGCCGCTCGTGTCATCGCGTGCAGACGTCGGGCGAAGACGAGCCGCCGATTCATTGCAGCGAAGGCGATCCGAAGATCGCCGCGGCGCTGCTGGCATTCCTCGATGCGCTGCGGGAGAACAAACACCTGCTCGCGCCGCAGCTCACGCTTTTCCCCACGCTGTTCGACGTCTACAAATCCGTCTTCTTCCACAGCGCGCTGTACGACATCGACGCCACGAAAGCGGACCGCGTTCTCTACACCGCGACGTGGGATCCGCGCGCCGGCACGCTGTTCATCCGCATCCGCGACTCGAAGAGCTACGACTGCACGATCACGCTCGCGAGCGAGGAGGGCCAGGCGCCGGTTGCTCTCGACAGGATCGATCGATTCCTCGCGCTCGTGCCGGATCTCTCACAAGGAGGAGACGGTCCGCTCTACGCCTTCCGCGTGCTGGTCACCATCGGAGGCAAGGAATTCTGGCTGCGCGGCACGTCGTGCTACCCGATGGGCGAATGCCATCGCGGCTGCAACACCTGCCTCTACCGCGTCTGCTACCTGACCGTCGCGGACGCGAACTACAACGACAGCCTTCCGACCAGTGAACAGGTCGAGGAGGAAGCGCAGGAGATGGTCTCCGCGCTGTCGGGATCGATCCAGCCGGTGTGGCGTCCCGACACGTACTTCGTGATGAAAGTCGTCGCCACCGACACCGCGCTGAACGACGACGACAACCACGCCGAGCGGACTTACAACAACACCTGGATGATCGGCTGGCGCACCGCCGGACCGGTCGGGCACTTCCACCGCTATCTCGACGCCGCGAATGCGCTGCAGCCGCATCCGGCCTACCAGGCGCTCGTGCTGAAAGCGCTCGAGGACCAGTTCAAGCTGGCCACGCTGCAGCACTACCTCGACTTCCCGCGCTGCTATCCGAACGCCGACGGGCGTCTCACGAATGCGAAGCCGCTCTTCTACGTCAACCCGCGGCTCGATCTCTTCTTCGTCAGGCCGTACGTGTACGAGATGTACCGCGACTGGGATTCGTTCAACGGCGCGCAGAAGATATTCTCCGCGCTCGAGCTCGAGATCATCGATCCGGCGCCGCCGCCGGGGATCCCGCCGTCGCCGCCCGTCGTGCTGACGTGGGACTTCACGCCGCCCGTATCGCAGCCGATCGATGTCGCGATCATCGACAACATGATCTCCAACGGCGAGCCGTGCGGCGACGTCCATCCGCCGGGCGCCGGCATCGACGTCACGGCCGGCTTCACCGTGCCGGCGCTGAAGCCGCTCAAGCTCTACACCGCCGTGTTCCGCAACGCCTTCCGCCGCAACAACGCGACGCAGGCATCGCGGCAGGAAGTGCATCGCTACGTCTTCCAGACCTCGCGCTATCCCGACTTCGCCGCCCAGATCGGAAGCTGGGTGCTGGAGGCTGACTCGACCGGCATCATCCGTTCGGCGGTCTACGACGTCGAAGTCGAGGCCGATGCACCGACGCTCGACGCGGCGACGTCGCTGCTCACCGATCCGGCCACGAGCAGCGACGAGTTGAAGCAGCGCTTCGCCGATCCGTTCGATCGACTCTTCGACGGCATCTTCAGGCTCGCGCCGCTGCCGCCGCCGGTGACGACCGAGTTCAACGTGATCCGCCTCGCGGGGCGCGTGCTCGGCATCCTCGTGCGCAGCCCCGAGCCGCTGAACGATCCGAAGATGCCGGCTGCGGAACTGGCCACGACCGTCCGCCTCTCCGTCGACGGCGGCGCGACAGGCTTGTATCGAGGCCTGCACGCCAAAGACGCGGCGCGCGTGTTCGTCACCAATGCGGATCACTCGATGAACGTCGCCGCGGGAACGCATACGTTCACCTTCGAATACCGGCGCTGGCGCGGTACGGCCTACGTCAACGAAGCCGTCAGCACGGCGAGTTTTGTGAGGGCATGACCATGGACGTCATCGGACAGAACCCGCGCCTTCAGTCGCCTTTCATCTACCTCCAGGCCGCGGGCTCGGACGGGGCAGACCACACGGCCAAGGGCATCCATCTCCGCTGGGCCCTGCAGCGTTTTCTCGGCAACCGCCACCTTCCCAAAGGCGACTACGCCGCGCCCGGCCAGCCGTACGAGGCGCACATCGGCTTCAGCCGCCGCGATGACTTTGTACGCATCTCGCGCGCGCCGTACGACCCGGCGTTCGTGCGCATCGACGTGAAGCTCGAGAGCCCCGATGCGAAGACCGAAACGGGACCCATGCGCACATGGCGCTACAACGGCTTCCAACCGATCCACGAGGACCCGGCGATCACGACCGACGTCGAGGTCCGCTTCGCCGACGTCGCGCTGTACGACTCCGTGAAAGCGTCCAATCCGGGCAGCGCGGGCGAATTCTTCCGCCGCTACGACGGCACGCTGGAAGTCCGCGCCCTCGGCAAACATCTGCTCTCCGTCTGCGTCGAGCTCGAGCCGTTCAAGATCGATCCGGACTACAACGGTCCGATCGCCTGGGGCGAGGCGGTGGCCACGCGCACGCGCACCGCGCCGTCCGACCTCTACGTCTCGTGCCGCGGCGAAGTGATGCTCGAATCACAGCATCCCCAGCTCTGCTTCCGCTGCGAGGACGTCGATCACATCCGCTTCCGCTACAAGAACGGCTTCCTGGTCGTGCTGCACCTCCAGACGTACGAGGACTACATCCGCGGTGTGTTTCTCAGCGAGAGGGTCGACTGGGAGCTCGTCGGCGCGTTCGCGTTGACGCTCGAAGACGGCATCGCGGAGGGTGCGCTGCGGAACTCGCCGCACGACGACGTCGACGGGCGCTGGCCGAAGTTCAACGAGGACGATCCCGCATCCGGCGCGTTCGTCGTGCGCGCGGCCAACTACGTCGATCGCTGGAACAACGGCTTGCACCAGGCGGTCGATCGCTATCTCGATCTCAGCCGCTTCGACGTCCTGGCCACGGAGGTCGTGACCGATCCCACCACGCAGCCGGAAGAGGCTTCGATCGAAGTCAGCTATCTCGATTCGCTGAACGTCGTGGCCCAGGATTTCCACGTCGCGCGCATGCTCGGCCTCGGGACGATCGATCGCATCAAAAGCGGGGCGTTCGTCTACCTGATGGCGTATGTGACCGAGGCGCCGCTCGGCAAGTTCCTGCCGCCGCAGTTCGTGACGCACTACTACCTCACGCCGCCGGTCACTCTCGAGGACTACCGGTTGCCGCCGCCGCCGCGGCTGCTCGCGCCGCTGTACGGCCTGTGGCATCAGCCGATCGAGAACGAGCCTCCGCATCTCCTCACCGACGCGAACGGCTACACGAGGTTCGAGCCGTCGCGCTGGATCAACCTCGAGCGCGAGACCTTCGAGTTCGACCAGGCGCTGCCGCCGTTCTTTGCCGGCGCCGGAAAGGACTGCCTCTGCAGGTCGACGCTGCCGGCGATGTACGGCATCGAGTACCGCAGACAGGGCGAGCCGGACTGGCGGCGTCCCGAGATCAGTCACGACTCCGCCTACGTCGACGGCGCGGGGCTGTTCGAGTCGATGGGCGCGCTGGAGCTCGGCGAGAACCCGATCTTCACGCACCGCGAGACCGAAGAAGGGGTGCACGAATACGCCGCCTACAGCATCAACTGGTTCTCGCGCGTCTCCGCGCTGTCGAACACCATCGCGACCGACGACACGATCTTCCCGGTGCTGCGCGCGTTGAAGCCGCCGTCGAATTTCGCCGTGCAGTTGGTTCAGCACGAGAACCCGCTGATCTTCACCACGGCCGCCGAGCAGGCCATGCTCGCGGCGCTTTCCGGTCCCGACCGCACGCTGGTGCGGGTCACGTACGAATGGGACCAGACCCACAACGAGACCTACCAGTTCTCCGACCGCGTCGAGCTCTTCTTCCGCGACGCGCTGCCCGAGTCGATCCTCGGTCAGATCCCCGACGCAGCCGCGGCCATCACCGACGCAGGCAACCATCGCCTGCGCATCCGTACCGAACCGCAGATCGTCGCCAGCGACAATCCGCCGATCGTCCGCCAGCCGTTTCTCCTGCCCGCGCAGGAAGCGCGGTACAGCGGCAGCAACTTCGTGGCCGGCGGGCGGCCGTACGTCATCGACGACATCGAGTTCCCGAACCCGTCCGGCAACAATCCGACGTTCGTCATCCGCCAGATCCGCGAGACGACGTCGCTCGAAGGACTGGAAGGCGAGTCGATCACGCAGGAGTCGTGGGCCGGACCGGCGCTTGCCGGCGAGCCGCTGCCGTTCATGGCCGTCGAGAACCTCGCTCCTGTCGCGAATTGGGACGCGCGGCTCGCGCGCACGGTGTACCTCGAGCCGTTCCACGAAGTGTGGCAGGTGCGCGTGACCGGCTCGGCGAACAACGACCGCGTCTACACGCTGGCGGAGGTGGCGCTCGCGGGCGGGCAGACTCGCGTGACCGTGCGCGAGAACATCCCGTCCTTCACGGCTCCGCTGGGCGCGCTCGTCTTCCGCCGCCGCGCGCGCATCGTGCAGGCGAGCGCCGGCACCTCGCAGATCAGGGTCGACGGTAACCTCACCGCCGCGCCGGGCGGCCTGGCCATCGGCAACGCCGTGCGCATCTTCGGCTCCGCGCAGAACGGGGGCAACTACACCGCCACGAACGTCACCTTCGCCGCCGGACAGACCGTCATCACGGTCGCGCCCGCGCTCACGTCATCGGTTACGGCCGGCTACATCGACTACGAGAAACGGCTCAGCATCACCTCCGTCGATCAGGCGAATCGCCGCTTCACCGTGGCCGGCGATCACACGGCCGAACTGCGGCCGCCGCGCATCGAGACCATCGTTGGCGCGGACGGCGCGATCATCACGCGCGTCACCGGCGGCATGACCGGCAACGCGACCATCACCGAGATCCCGGACGGTGCGTCGCCGCGCTCGGGCGCCTTCGAGATCGTCTTCGACTCGCTCACGCTGCCCGATCACGTCGATCCGTCGATCGAGTGGTATCGCGGTACCGTGCGCGTGCTCGAGAACGCCGCGCTGTTCGCGCCCGGCTCGCGTCCCGCCGAGCGGAAGATCCTGAACGTCTGGCGGATCGACCGCAGCGGCACGACGCTGAAGCTGATCGCCTTCGATCCGTCGTTCGACCCGTCGTTCAATCCCGCGAATGCGCCGTTCAACCCCGACGCGCAGTACGTGCCGATCGCGACCGGCGCAAACGTCGACGTCAACGTGCATCCCGGGTATCGCCTCTATCTCACGTCCGAGGCCGGGTTCACGGAGAGCGTGATCCTGCCGGCGACAGGGGAGGGGAACAGGAAGACGCTGCTGGCCGCGCGCTCCGCCGATACGGCGATCGCCAACACGTTCTCGCCGCTCACTCCGCCGGCGATCCTCCTCGCGCAGGAGCTGAGAGATCCGGTGCCGCCGGGCGTGCCGGCGGGGCCGCTGTTCGCCACGCGGCCCGACGTGTACGGCAAGGCGACGTACACGTTCGACGTCGACGTCAGCTCGCCATTCGCGTTGATCTTCTATCGCGGCACCGACCGCGGAATCCTCGACGCGCTGTATCGACGCGACACGGTCGACCGGATCCTCGCCGATCTCGCCGCGCTCCGGTCGCCCGATGCCGAGTTCCTCAACAGCCGCTGGCGCGATCTGGCCGGCGGCGTGACCGACGCGGCTCATCGGTTTCCGGAGTACATGCCGGGCGGCTATCGCTTCCCCGTGCCGGACAACGACCGGTACGTGTTGCCGGAGACCGGCACGAGGCCTTTCGAGCACGGCACGCTGCCCGGATTGATCATCGATGCGGTGCGTCGCGCGATCGAGGGCTCGTTCGTTCCGCTGACCGAACAGCCGTTGATCCACGCGTATCTGAAGGTGGGCACCATCACGTCCGCCCGCCCGCCCGTCACGCGCGACGTCTCCGGGAAAATGCTGCTGCCCACCGACCCGGCCTTCGATCCGTGGCCGATGGCAGTGCGCCTGCCGGGCGGCGGCGTGCGCTTCACCGACTTCACGCTCGACGGTGCGTCGGTGAACCGCTTTTTCTATTTCGGTGTCGAGTTGTCGAACCGGATGATCCGCAGCGAGCGCGGTCCGATCGCCGGCCCGATCACTCTGGTCAACAGCTCGCCGCCGACGGCGCCGGCGATCCGCGACGTGATCGTCCGCCGCGTCAATCCCGTCCTCGGGCAGCGGGCGGCGGTCGCGTTCACGCTCAATCCGTACCTCGAGGCCGATCGCGTCGTCGCGTTCCGCATCTATCGCGCCACGGACGCGTCGGCCGCGGCGAGCGTCCGCAGCATGGTGCTGGCCGGAACCGTCGATGCGGGCGAGGAGCTGCTCGACGATTTCGAAGGCCTCGACCTTCCGCCGTTCGGCGATCCGCTCTTCTATCGCATCGTCGCCATGCGCCGGTTCCTCAACGAATCCGGCGAGGAGGAGCTCGCGCCGTCATTCCCGAGCGACGTGCGCGAGGTGCGGCTCATCGACGACGTCGTCCCGCCCGCGCCGTCGCTCGCGTATTCGTACACCCCGCCCCCGCCCGGCCCGACGGTCAGCCTGACCGACGTCACGCTCTCCTGGTCCCGCACCGCGTGGAACCCGAGCTACCACGTCTTCAAGCTGAACGCGCGCGGCAACTGGGAGAAGGTGCACACCCTCGCGGACAACGCCGAGACCGTCTCCCTCGACCTCGCCGACACCACCCTCGGTACCAACACCCTCCCGAAGAAGCTCGCCGACGGCCGAACGGTGTACCACCGGTTCAAGGTTGTGACGGAGAACAGCTCGGGGCTGTTGAGCAACGAGGAGAGGGCGTTGGTGATTTAGGGGGTTGGGGGTCGCATCTGGACAATTAACTTAACGCGCCGCGTTAAGTTAATTGTCCAGATGCGACCCCAACCTGCTCTCACGCCTAAAATCAAGCCATGACGCTGCCCATCGTCGGCACGGCCGTGCTGTTGATCGCAGCCATTCTGCTGCTCATCGCGCGGCGGCGGCGCCGGCGCCCGCAAGCGCAGCTCCGCCGCGCGGAATACGTCGCGATCGCCGAGGAGGGAGACGCGCTCCGCAAACGCGGGGAGTGGAAGGCGGCGCTCGACCGGCTCTGGAGCGTCGCGGGAGCCCTCGGCGCGGCGCTCGATCGCGACAAGCTGTCCGATGCCACGTTCCTCCTGATGACGGAGGACCTGCTCATCACGACCGAGATGGGAGTGCTCGTCTATCACGATGTGGCGCAGCCCGAGCGTGCGGTCCCCCTGCTGCGCGACGCCGCGAAACGCGCCCGCGCGGCGGCGAAGCGGTCCACGTCGGCGGAGCGCGAGAAATGGGAAACGCGCGCGCAATCCTTGGCCGAGCGCGCCGCCGCCGTCGAGCACCTGGAGCGCGATCTCCTCGACTCTGTTCGCGGGTTGATTTCGCTGAGCGCGCCGTCGCAGCGCATCGCGCGCCTGTTCACGCGGCGCATCCTGCAGCTTCCGGTCGAGGTCATGGAGAACTCGTTTCAGGAACAGCTCCTCCGGGCGTGCGTCGATGCGATCGGGCCTCAGATCGACAGTGGAGCCATCGATCTCGCGGAGCTGCTCGGTCGGGAAGGCGAACGGATCATGAAGGCCTCACTCCGGGCGAGCACGGTCTGGCCGCGCCATCCGCTGATCAGGATCTGAGCGCGGGATCGCGCCAGTCGATGATGCGGTCGTAGCCCCATCCGAGGCCGCGCGCTGCTTTCACGTCGCGCAGCGCGAGCAGACGTTCGAACAGCACGTCCTCTTCCGGCCGCGGATACATCCATTCCACCGCGTGCGGCGTCGGGATCTCCGCTTCCAGAAAAACGCCCGCCACGACCTCCTCCGCGCAGAGGTTCGTGTGGAATCCCCAGCCGCCGAAATGGAGATGCGCGCTCTGCCGATGCTGGCGCAGCGAGGCCAGTCCCGGCAGCTCATGCGGCCGGAGGTCAGTGTCTTTGCTGATCGACGACACGAAGTAGATGACCGGATGCGCGGATGCGCGATCGACCGGCTTCAGCCAGCAGCGCGGCCGGCCGCCGGCCGTGTACGGATGCGCCGCGTACTGCGCCATCCAGAGCGCCACGTCGAGATCGGATGTGAGGTCGAGGCCGTACGTAGGGACTCCGTAGTGCTGGGCGATCGCCATTGCGGTGACCTCCCATCCGAAGCCCGCCCGCTCCCACGCGCGGCGCCGCGCGACAACGTTCTCGTGCGCGTAGTGCAGCGTGCCTTCGCCGTCCTTCTGCACGGAGCGAAAGGCGTCGGGAGGGAGATCGGCATAGACCAGTCCCTGCAAGTCGAGCTGGAACCACGGCAGGAACGCGTCGAAGTCGAAGCTGCCCGCGCGTGACGCCGTGGTGGTGAGCGAGAGCTCCGCGACGTCGTCCCGTCCATACAGCACGCGATTGACCCAGCGGTCGCGCTTCACCGTGAAGTGCTCGTTCTGACCGCGGAAGAGCAGCGGCCGTTCCGGCGTGAGCGCGCGTACGGCCTCCACGAGACGCTCGAGCTCCGCGCGCGTCGTCACGCCGAAGATCGGCACATTCCAGTAGCGCGCACGCGTCGCGGCACGCACGGGGAAGCGGGACAGTGCATCGCGGATCGGCTTGCCGTTCGCGTCCGCGGCGGTCGGAAACCCTTCCGGCAGATACAGAGGCGTCTTTCCGGAAGCTCTCCACGCGAGGACCGGCTCGTACGTCCGCCACCACGGCTCCTGGCGCGGATCGGACAGTCCCAGCTCACTGAAAATCTCCAGCGCTTTCGGCGGCATCGGAGGTGCGGCGGACGGCGCGCCGGCCGGCTCGCGAAACCGGGCCGGCGAAATGATCTCCTGGTAGTACCGGTCGACGAGGAGGACGCCGTTTGCCGGCTCCTTCAGGTCGGCGACGATCTCCTGCGGCCAGAAGAACTGATCCGGACCGGTGTAGACCGCCGGTACGCGCGACGCGCCATAAAACGCAAACGCGCTCAACTCGTTCCCCAGCAATTCCTCCTCGGCGATCGGAACGAGACCGCTGTCGAGAATCGCGTTTTCCTGCGCGGGCGTGAAGAGCTTCGTGCGCCGCAACAGCGCGCGGCGGTCCTGCTGCTGTTCGAGCACCGAGAACCGGACGTACCAGTCGTGGCGCTCGCGCTCTTTCGTGTGGGTCCGCTCCGTGCGCACCGGCGGCCACCGGCCGACACCTGCCGCGGCGCTGCTGTTCGCGAGGTAGGCGCTCATCGTGGCCGTCGGCACGCGGCTCACGCCGAGCTCCGCCCCCGAGCTCAGGCGGTCCGCGGCGCCCGCCTGTTCAAATAGAGCGCGCTCCTTCTCCCGGTCCGTGGCGAAGCGCGTGGCCTGCACGATCTGGAATGCGGAGATCCGCTCGGCGCCCCACAGCGCGAGCGACGTGCAGAACGTGTTGCCGAGGATCTTCAGCAGCAGCGTTCCGCGCGGGACGCGGCGGCCGTCCTCCATCCAGTCGACGTTGTAGAAGACATGCTCGCCTTCGAGATGCCGGAGCTCGGTGAGGTCGAGCGAGAGACGCGCGACGAGAGGATTCGTCTCCACGTGCGCGATGAGCGCGGGCGTGATGACGATGTTCGTCACGTAACAGAACGCCTCCCTCATCCCCGCGACGAGACAATCGATGACCGCGTCCCGCGCCACGAGGCGCACGTCGGCGAAGTACTCGAACGGCGCGTGCTGCAGCCCGACCGCGATCGCCAGGAGATCGACGAAGCCCACTTCGGGCGTGTCGGCGGTCCGCTCTGTTTCGCCCACACTTCCACAATAATGCCGCAACCAATGGCGCGCATCGACGACTTCGAGCCCGGGCAGCACGTCACGTTCACGAAGACCTTCACCGATGAGGATGTGCAACGCTTCATCGCCATCACTTCCGATGTGAATCCGCTCCACGTCGATGACGAGTTCGCGGCGAACACGCAATTCGGCCGCCGCGTCCTGCACGGGATGCTGACCGCCTCGATCTTCTCGACCATGGTCGGAATGCTGCTGCCCGGAACCGGCGCGATCTATCGCTCCCAGACGCTCAACTTTCTGCGTCCCGTGTATGTCGGCGAGACCGTGACCGCGCATTTTGTTGTCCGCTCGGTTGATCGGGCGAAGCACCGCCTGGTCATCGATGCCTGGATCGAGAACGAGGCGGGGGAGCGGGTGATCGAGGGAATGTGCGAGGCGGGATTGCTGCGTTGAACGATACGCGGGCGCGAGAAATATATCTGTAGATAACTATCTTTTCGCTTCCGTGCCCATACATCTCGCTCTCCCGGTCCTCCTCTCTCTCTTTGTGTCCGCCGCGGTCGCCGGACCGCCCGAGCGGATCGACCGGGCTCAGGGAGGGCCGCCAATCTGGATCTCCGCCCACGCCGCCGTCGATGACAAAGGCGCGCCGCATCCGGGCGCTCTCGATCCCGGGTCGGAAGCGGCGTACCGGCAGTTCATCGCCCAGCAGAAAGGGCGGCATGCCGTGGACCGCTGCGGAGGGCTCTCCCTCTTCCAGACGGATTCGATCGCGTCTCATAGCGAGCCGAACGCCACCGCCGCCGATCTCGTCCGTCACGCGCGCATGATCATCGACGGCACCCTCGGCGAAGCCGTTCCCGGATTCCTCTACGGCGCGCCCGGAACGCTTTATCGCCTGCATGTCGATCACGTCCTCCGATCAGACGATGGCATTCCTGCCGCCGGCGGTGAGGTCTGGTTCTTCTTTCCCTACGCCCGAATTCCGTTCGCGGGCGGCACTTTATGTGTGGATGTGCCGAAGGTCCGGCCACCGCAGACCGGGCGTCGCGTGTTGCTCTTCGACTACGTCGCGCCGATGGGTCCGGACCACAACGTGATCGCGGTCGACGCTTCGTACGAGTTGGTGGTGGAGGAGCAGGGAGGAACAGCGGAGGCGCCCGCGTCGCTCCGGACGCTCGGGAGCAGCTTCGACGAATTGACCGCCGCCGTCACGAAGCTGGTCCAGGCCGGGTTGGTGAATGCGAACCATTAGATCCTTCGCATTCATTCTCGCCCTCACCGCCCTCTCCGCCGACGCCCAGTGCGTTACCGAAGAGCCGGTCTCGAATGGTTGGGGAGACACGATCGGCGTTCAGGTCGGTAGCGGCTGGACCGACTCGTCGGTGATCCAGCAGGGGATGTCGATGTGGTCGGACTGCCCCTCTTACGGCAGCGGCTTCGCGGACTTCTGGTTGAACACAAGCGGAGACGTCAACGTCACGATCAACCTGGTCTCCGGGCAGAATCCGAACCCGAACGGCGGATGTGGAGGCGGACAGCTTCCCATCGATCAGACCACCGGTCGCATCACGGGCGGAACGATCACGCTCTACACGCGCAGCGGCGCCACAAACTCCCCGTGCGACGCCTCGTGGGCCGAAACGGTTGCGCACGAGCTCGGACACGTTCTGGGTCTTGGCGACAGTACATGCGACAACTGGATCATGGGCCGGAATCAGGACCCGCAGACGGCCGGGCAGCGGTCCGTGCAATCGGGCGAGTGCTTCGCGGCAAACCAGAACTGGGACACCGCGACGGAGGAGCCGACGCCGCCGCCCACCGATCCTTACCTTGACGGCTACACCTGCGTCGGCGAAGGCGGCTGCTCGCCGATCGTCATCAATCTGGCGAACGGCGGTTACGCGCTCACCGGCCAAGACGATCCCGTCAGCTTCGATCTCGACGCCGACGGCACGCCGAGTCTCTACGGCTGGACCGCTGCCAACGCGGACGAGGCGTTTCTTGCTCTCGACCGAAATCTCGACGGGATCATCGGGGAGGGCACCGAGCTCTTTGGGACGGTGACGCCGCTGCTCAACGGCCTGCCGGCCGGGAACGGCTTCCGCGCGCTGCAGGAGCTCGACTCGAACGCCGATGGGCGCATCGATGCGAAGGATCCGGTCTGGCGTTCTCTCGTGCTGTGGCATGACCGGAACCATGACGGCATCTCGCAGGCGAACGAGATCACGGCGATGGCGGCGTCCGAGGTTCTGGCGATTCAGACTGGTGCGCACCTGACGAACCGGCGCGATGCGTCGGGCAACGTCTTCAAGTATGAGTCGTTGGTAACGCTCCGCGGTCCGAACGGCAAGGAGGTAACACGGCCGGTGTACGACGTGACCTTCGTCCAGGTGCTGCGCTGATGCCCTGTATCATTAAGTAATCGAAGAAATCACCGAATATCTCCGGGCCTGGGAGCAGGGGGACGACGGCGCGCTGGAGCAGCTCCTGCCTCTGGTTTACGCCGAGCTCCGGGCCATTGCCGCGCGGCATCTCGGGTCGGAGCGGCCCGGTCATACGCTCCAGCCGACTGCTCTGGTGAACGAGGCGTATCTCCGGCTGCGCGGACTCGGCGGGGTGCCGTGGCACGATCGGACGCATTTTTTCGCTATAGCGTCGAGGATCATGCGACGGCTGCTGGTGGATCACGCGCGCGCGAAGATGGCGCAGAAACGCGGCTCGGATGCGCCGAGGGTCGTGGTCAGCGAGGGATTTCACGAAGAGATCCAGCCGGCGTTGGACGCCGCGGAACTGATCGATCTCGATCGCGCGCTCGATGAACTGAACGCGGAGTCGCCGCGTCTGGCCCGGCTCGTCGAGCTGCGCTTTTTCAGCGGCCTCGGAATCGACGAGGCGTCCTCGCTTCTCGGTTGTTCCACCCGCACGGCCAAGCGCGACTGGGCCTTCGCGCGCGCCTGGCTGCTCAACCGTCTGAGCGGATCATGAACGAGCCGACCATTCCGCTTTCACCCCCGGTGGGCTCGTACTTCGGCCGCCTGCGCGAGCTCTTCGACCGCGTCATCGATCTGCCGGACAGCGAGCGCGAGACCGAGCTTGCATGTATCGCGGCGGAGGCGCCGGAACTGGCGAACGATCTGCGCGCGCTGCTCGAACACGCGGAGCGGAACGACAGTCCGCTCGACAGCGCCGCATTGAGTTTCGGCGAAGAAGGCGGTCCGCCGATGCCGCGCATCCCCGGCTTCCGCGTGCATCGCTGCATCGGCCGCGGAGGGAGTGCGACGGTCTATCTCGCCGACCAGGAGCACGCCGAATTCACGCGCAAGGTCGCGCTCAAGGTCGTCGACCGCCCCTTCGACGCCGGCTCGCTGCGCAGCGTGCGCGAGGAGCAGCGCATCCTCGCGCGCCTCGAGCATCCCGGCATCGCCCGCCTGTACGACTCGGGCGTGACGCCGTGGGGCCAGCACTGGCTGGCGATGGAGTACGTCGAGGGAGAGTCGATTTTCCAGCACTGCAACGCGCGCGGGCTGTCGGTGCGCGAGCGGATCGAGCTGTTCCTGCCGGTGCTCGACGCGGTTGCGCATGCCCACGCGCGCGACATCATTCATCGCGACCTCAAGCCGGCGAACATCTTCGTCACTGCGGACGGCGAGGCGAGGCTGCTCGACTTCGGCATCGCCAAGCTGTCGGATCCGACGGATCAGGACGAGACCCGCACGCTGCGGCGCGCGCTGACTCCGGCCTACGCCAGTCCGGAGCAACTGCGCGGCGACCGCACCACGACGGCCTCGGACATCTACTCGCTCGGCCTCGTGCTGTACGAGCTGCTCGCGGGGACGCTGCCGAACGACTTCATGGAACAGCGCCGCATCCTCGGCGGCGACATCGACGCCGTGTTGAACAAGGCGCTCCGGCAGCAGCCGGAAGAGCGATACCCGCACGTGACCGCGTTCGCCGACGATCTGCGGAACGTGCTCGCGGGGACGCCGGTGAGCGCGCGGCGAGGCGACCGGTCGTACCGCGCGCGAACGTTTCTGTGGCGCCACCGCGAGGCCATCGCCGGGACGATCGCGCTGCTGCTGATTGCCGCCGTGGGCTGGCAGATCGTGAGCCGGTGGCGCACCGCGCGGCCGGGCAACGAAGTGGCGATCTACCACGACGCGAGCCCGATCGATTCACAGACACGGCGATGGCTGCGCGATGGAGCGGAGCGGCTGGCGCAACTCGACGGCATCGGCGCCCGCGACAACTTCCGCCGCGCCACCGAGTCGTCGAAGGGCACGCTGCCGGGCGAGGCGCTGGCGTGGGACGGCGTCGCGCGCGCCGAGGGGTCGCTCGGCGAGATCGGACGTTCCGCGGAAGCGGCACGCCGCGCGGCCGCGCTCATCGACGGTCACAGAGACGCGCTTCCGAAAGATGAAGTGGAGCGATTGCGGGCGCGCGCCCTGGCCGCGAATCACGACTGGAACGCGGCCATCGCGGCGCTGGAAGGATTGTTCGGCGCGCAGCCGGAGCGTCTCGACATCGGGCTCGACCTCGTCAACACGCTGCTCGCCTGCGGACGCACCGAGGCGGCGGACACGGCCCTCGGACGGTTGCGTCAACTCGCCAAAGACGATGACGATCCGCGCATCGACCTGATCGAGTCCGAGGTCGCATTGCAATTGTCAGAGTTCCAGCGCGCCGCGGCCGCGGCATCGCGCGCACGCGAACGCGCGGCGAACGCGAAGGCCGTCGTGTTGAGTCAGCGTGCGGCGCGAGTCCACGCCGAAGCGATCGGCCGTCTCGACCGGCGCGAGGAAGCGCGTCGCGAGCTCACGTCGATTGTCGCGCGCAACCTCGCCCTTCACCTCACGCGTGAAACCGCCGCCGCACAGCTCGCCCTCGGTCCGATCCTGACGCGCATCGCAAGCAGAGAGGAGACGCGCCGCACGCTCGAAGCGGCGCTCGCCGGATGCATGCAGGCGGGAGACCGTCGCGGCGAGATTCTGGCGCGAGCGCAACTCGCCCTCGTGACCGGCAGGGAGGGGAAGCTCGCCGAGGCGATCCACGCGGCCGACGCGGCGCTCGCGGATGCGCAGGCGATCGGCGACCGATGGTCCGAGGGCTATGTCCTTTCGCAGCGTCTGACGCTGTACAACTGGGCGCACGACGAAGCCGCGACGTTCGCCACCATCGAGCCGACGCTGGCGGCATTGCGCGACTCCGGTAATCGCCGGCTCCTGATGGGCATGCTGACCAACGCCGCGATTCCCGCGATCGAAGCGCTCGATCTGGAACGGGCCGAGGCGTACATCGTCGAGGCCGAGGGGCTCGCGCACCGGGTCGGAAGTCAGGTCGGCAGCGCTTACGTCGATGGTGCGCGCGCGAACCTCGAGCGGACGCGCGGAGACCTCGATCTCGCGCGCAAGAGCTACGCCGCCGCGATCGAAAAGGGGCGCCGTGCCGGCGTAGCGAGTGTCGTCGCCGACTTCGTTTCCGAGCTCGCCTGGATGGAGCTCGAAGCCGGGCGGCCCGCTCCGGCGGCGGAGTACGCGCAGGAAGCGATCGCGCAGTTCAACGCGCTCGGCGACACGCGCATGGCGCTGAAAACCGAGGGCGTGCTGGCGTGCAGCGATGCGAGCCGCGGCGACAGTGCCGGGGCGCAGCGGCGTCTGGCGAAACTGCGCAAGGCCGCGGCGGACGACGGGTCGGAGCACGCGCGCTTCAATCTCCTCGCCATCGAAGCGCGCGTGGCCGAGGCGGGCGGCGACTGGCGCCGCGCGATCGAGCTTCGCCGTCAGACCGTGCGCATGGCTTCGGCGTGGAAGGCGCCCGGCATGGTGATCGACCAGCAGACCTGGCTGGCCAAGTCTCTTCACGGAGCGGGCGACCGTCGCGAATTGGAGAAGCTCGTCGCCGAGATCCTTCCGGAGTGCGAGCGCCGCGGCCTGCGCGGGATCGCGCGCGACCTGCGGGCGCTCCTTGCGTCATCCGCGAACAAGAGCTGACGCGCTGGCCCCTGTTTCCTCCTCTTCGCGCTTTGGCTTGCGAGGAGGATCAAATGAACTTCTTACGAATACTTCTGATCGCACTGGCCGTTGCGCTGCCGGTTCAGGCGCAACTCGACTCGCACTGGACCTTCGCGGAGCATCAACTCGACATCCAAGAGGGCGGGCGGATGAGCTCCATCGCCGTCAACCCGGCACTGGGCCAAAGCAATGACATGTATGTCGCGTCCGAAACCGGCGGCCTGTTCCACAGTATCAACGGCGGATCGACCTGGACGCACGTCGACGAGCTGTCGGCCCTCTTCACGCAGTCGGTCGTCTATCTGCCGTCGGGAGCCGTGCTCGTGTCGGCCAAGGCGGATTTCACGATCGATGGCGGCGGCGTGTGGCGGAAGGAGGCCGGCCATGACGAGTGGGTGCAGACGCTGAAGGATCCGGCGGCCCCTTTGAGCGCGTATGAGATCGCGCCTCAGGCGGATATGCCGTCAGTGGTCTTCGTGGGAACCTCGCGCGGTCTTTACAAGAGCTTGAACGGAGGCCTCACTTGGACGAGGGACTTCCTTCCCCCCGCTCCCGACGACCCGACGATCATTTCCGTGCTGGCAACCAACGACTTCATTTACTTCGCCGGGCCATCCCGCGTGTGGGTGATGTTCGGTTCCGTGATCACTCCATTCGACTCGGTGGGAGTCGTCCGCGAGATGCACGCATTTGCATGGTGGCGGGAAAGGGAGAGGGTGCTCTTCGTGAACAGCGACGGACATCTCCTCATGCACCCGAACTTTGGTTTGGGTATCGACACCGGGGACGGGTGGGGACGGTTCCAATCCGCGCCCCCGGCGGGACACTGCGACGGGCTCCCGTTCATCAAGGCCGTTCAGACGCCCACCGAGTTCCAGACGTCGATCAACTTCTATTTGTCGGACCGCTGCGCGCTGCACACGCTCACCACACTGAACGAACTTCCATTGGTATTCACGGCGACGTGGCAGCGCGACGCCGATGTTCATGAGCCGCGCGACCTCGCGTTTGCCGGCGTGAATCCCGTCCTGCTCGGAACGACCGCCGGCCTGAATCACCGCCCCCCTGGTCTATCGGCGTGGCGCCTGGTGGGCGGCGGCAGAGACGGCGGCTACAACGCCCTCCAGATCAACGAAGTCCGAGGCCAACTGCTCCCGGGAAATACGCGCCCCGATCTCTACATCGGCACGCAGGACAACAAGCTCTGGGCATGGAGGCTTCAGAACGGCATGCTCCAATCCCACGGCCGCGAAGGGCACTTCATCGAGCTCCCCGCGCGGCCGGTTGCACCGGTGCCCGATTGCAAGATGACGTTCGTCTCGGACGAGCAGAGGAAGAAGTCGAACGAACTGTTCACCGGCGTCGAGGACTGGCCCGATGCGCCGGGCGAGGATGGAGCGCCGGCGATGATCCGGCAGGAGAAATACATCCAGCCGGTGAAGGAGGGGGTTTTCCATGACGGCCTGGCCTTGACGAAGAATTGCGGCGGGGGATGGGAATCATTCGCGCTCTTCACCGAGGAGCCGCGGGATCTTCCCAGGCTCGCGCGAGCGGGCAGTCGCAAAGGTTCGACGGATATCGTCTACCAGACGTACAAGGCCCCCGGCGGGAGAAACCTGCTGATGCGGATCGAGCGGCCGCTCACCGCCACCGCCGGCGTCATTCCGGCCTATCCGGAGATGAGGAACTTCGGCAGTGTCGGCATCAACCCGACCATGTTCGCCTGGTACCAGGTGTATGCCGTCGATCCCGCCAACCCGCTGCACCTCATCGCGGCGGACGTCGCCAATGGATTCATGCAGGAGAGCACCAACGGCGGCGGGGAGTGGACGAAGATGGCCGACCTGACCAGCAAGGTGCTCGGGACCCGATTCAACTTCCGCGCGGCGTTGAACGGACCCGCCGTCGGGCCGATCTTTCCCATCGTCACTGCCGTGAGCTTCAGCCCGCAAGACCCGCGGCTGGTGCTGGCCGGCACGAGTCAGGCCGGTATCTTCGTGTCGACGGACCGCGGCCAGACCTGGACGAAGATCACGGACAGCGAGCACGTGACGTACGTGACGTCGTTCTACTGGGAGACCGCCAACACGGTCTTCGTGTCGACCTACGGCCGCGGGCTGTGGAAGCTGCGCAACCGGCAGATCGTCGTTTCGTTCAACGACGTCTGCGCCGCCTGCCGGGTCGTGCCGGACAGTTCCGCGCCGGTCCACGGCAGCGCCGTGGTCTACGAAGGCCACGTCCTCGGCGTGCGCACCAGCAACCGTCAGCTTCGCGAGGTCTTCGTGTCGCCCGGTAGCTCCGTGGTCTTCACCGGCGACCTCGATGATCTGCAGGAGGACATCGCCATCACCGTCAGCGACGGACGCGACCCGAAGGAGTTCGAGCCGCTGCCGAAGGGGCCGGACGGGTGGGTCGCAACCGGCGTGGTGTTCGCGAAGGACGACGAATTCACCGGTGCCGCATTCGCGGAGATGGAGATGAGCCTTCTCCCGCCGGAGTCCGAGATCGAGAGCAAGGACTCGACGGAATCACCGGCCAAGGGGCAGCCATACATCCGCCTGACCGCCTCGGCATCCCGCGGCATCGCGACGGCCGCACCGCAGGAAGTCTTCGAGCTCTCGGCGACCGGCTTCACCGCCGGCGCGAGCTACGAAGTGCTCGTCGACGACGCGCCGGTCAAAGGGACGGTGACGGCGGACCGTGACGGGGCCTTCAAGACCAGACTCACCGCGCCTTCGGAGACCGGATACCACAGCGTGTCCGTGCGCATGGCCGGGGAGGAAGCGGTGATCGATTCCTCGATGATTCTGGTGAGGTACTGACAAGTTGGCGCGCCGGCCTCGCAAGGGCGCCGGCGCGCATCGGTTCAGTCGAGCACCTCGTCGGGGACATTGCCGAGCGCCAGCGACTCGAGGAAATTCGTGTTCGAGCAGATGGTCTTCAGCCGCGCCGGTGTTTTCGCGTTCAGTTGCTGCACGGGGATGTGATTGTCTCTCCACGCGCTGTCCCAGAGCATCGCCAGCACGCGGCTGCCGTCGACCATCCGATCGATCGTTTGCGTCCGGTACTTGTTCCAGAGCTTCGTGCTCGATTTGTTTCCCGCACCGTAGAAGTTCACGAGCGCCATCGGATCGATGCCGGCGCGTGAGCGCTGCATCAACTCGAGCGCGGCCCACGCCGCCTGGCGTCCGGTATCGATCCTGCCGAGACCGTGCGTCTGACCGTCGATCTTCGCGTGCACGCCGGTGCTGAGCGGACCGCTCTTGTCGCGGATCATCGTGCTCTCGTATGCCGAGTGGACGCCGCCGCCGAAGCCCTTGCCGTGGCCGAGCATCGTCTGGACGGGCGCGCCCAGCTTGGTGCGGAACGGATCGCCGTCCGACAGATAGCTGCTGTGCAGCGGCTGACAGGCATCGCCGACGTAGTGCGCGAGGATGCCCATCGCCGCGACGATTTTCTCTGTATCGCCATTGGCGACGATGCGCTTCAAATCGTTGAAGACCTGCGCAACGCGGAACGGCAAGAGTCCCAGATTGACCTTGTTCGCGGTCGTGGGATGCGCATTGATCTGGCCGTAGTACGTGCGCCACACCTGCAGGCTGATCGACTGGGGGCTGGGCGTCTGGTCGGCGAGTGACCGGATGCCGGGCCGCGCGAGGTCGACGTCGGCGTAATGGTTCTCGCGCTCGTCGGGCCGCATCGATTTGAACAGCGTGTCGGGGAAGTTCGCGAGCGTGCCGAGGTTCGAGAAATTGTTCTGCAGCAGCGTTGCGAGGTGTTCGTCCTCGACGAGGAGCGACGCGAACTCGGCGATCCTCGCGTGGCCGATCGGTCCCCAATACTCGAACGCGGCGACGCTCGATCCGCGATAGAGATCGACGTTCAGCTCGCGGCAGATCGTGCTGAGGTTCGATGCGAGAGCGAAGGTCGTCTGGCGCTCGGACGTCCCGAGGACCGTGCCGCCCCATTGCACGGCGATCGGTTGGTTGCGGGCGTATTCGTCGTCGTCGGAATCGACGACCCAGACGGCGCCGGAGTCGCCGGGAAGCGTCGGCAGCGGGGCCTGCTCGCGGCCGCCGATCAGAAAGTCGGCCATGTAATCGAAGCCGCCGACGGATTTGTAGCGATAGAAGAGCGCCGCGATGCGGCCGGTGAGCGGCCCGCTCGCTCCACCATGCGCACGCACCGGACAGCCGATGAGATTCAGCGACAGGTTGTACGTGCTGAGCGCGGCCAGAGGACCGATCGGCCCGATCGACTCGATGCCCGAGCTCCACTTCGTCACGTCATCGATCTCGACGAGCGCGACGTCGAGATTGACGAACGCATGCTTGCCGGGCCACGGCGCGTACACCGATTCGAACGGCACGCGCGAGAGCTGGTACACCGAGGACGTGCCGATCGATCCAACCGCCTCGCCGGCCGCGCCGGCGACGTGCCGCGGGGTAAGCGCGTAGATCTTGTGGCCGTCGGTGAGGAGGCATCCGATCGTAGCGCGATACTCCGCGCCCTGGGTCGCGGTGACGATCGGCAGGCCGCCCTGCAGTTGCTCCGCATCGACTTCCGGAGCAGGTCGCGTGTCCGGCGGCGTCAGCACCCGCGGCGCGAGCACGAGGCAGACCGGAACGGCTTTGCCGTCCGGCATGTAGATCGTCTTCGGCACGTAGTCCGACGTCGCGAGCTCGCCCTTGCCGAACTCCGACTCGTCGACCCAGCGGTCGACGAAGACCAGCACGCAAGGCCACGAGTACTCCCGCACCTCGGAGTTCTCGAGCGTGCGCGCGCCCTTCGGCGTCGTGCGCTCGCCGTTGGGTGGATCATCGTGGCGGATCAGATATCGCCCGACCGCCGTGCCGATGACGTGGCGCTTGTGCACGAGGTGCGCGTGGAACTGCTCGCGCGCGAGCAACAGGTCGGCCAGCGACAAGTAGGCATAGTGATGTTCACTCGACAGGTAGTCCATGTCTCGAGAAGACGGACGAGCGCGCGAGTTTCTCGCGGAGTGGGGCGATGGCGGGGTGGATTCGGTAACGTGTCGACGTGAAAGACGTAAGGTTCGTCTCCATCGAAGGAGGATCGTTCGTGATGGGATCGAATGACGGTCCCGAAAATGAACGTCCTGCGCATCGCGTGCATGTCGATTCCTTCGCACTCGCCGCGCATCAGACGTTGAACGCGGAGTACGCCGCGTTCGTCGATGCGACCGGCCACGCGGCGCCTCCGTTCTGGAACGACGCGGCATTCAACGATCCGCGGCAGCCGGTCGTCGGCGTGTCGTGGTTCGACGCCGTTGCGTACTGCGAGTGGCTGGGCGTTCGGCTGCCGACGGAAGCGGAATGGGAACGCGCTGCGCGCGGCGGCTTCGACGGATTGCAGTATCCGTGGGGCGACACGCCGCCGCAGTCACGACCCGATTACGACACGCGCTGGCGCACCGCGCCCGAACGCGTGGCGCAGCAGGCGCCGAACGCGTTCGGCCTTTATGACATGTGCGAAAACGTGCATGAGTGGTGCAGCGATTGGTACTCCGCGAGCTATTACGCGGACTCGCCGTCGCACAATCCCCCCGGCCCGGTCAGCGGCACGCGCCGCGTGTCCCGAGGAGGCTCGTGGCGCCATGCGATCAGGATCAGCCGCTGCGCCGCTCGCTCGAGTATCCCGCCCGATTTTCATTACGCGGACTACGGATTTCGCGTGGCGGCGATGTGAGCTGGATCGAGCCGCTGCGGATTCGCGCGCGTTCATCAGGACCACGGCGCGAGATCGAACGTGGGGAGCAGAGGATTGAGAAACTGCACTCCTTCCACGCGACGCGCGTGCTCGAAGTCTTCCGTGAAAATCGTGGGGATCTGATTCAAACGAGCGGTTGCCCAGATTTGAGCGTCGTAGTAGCTCATTCCGTGCCGGAGAACTCCGCGGCCCGCCTCCAGGACGATCAGTTGGGTGGTGTCGAGCACAGGGAGCGCCTCGGCGAAGCGAGTTGCCTGATCGACAGCTTCCTTGATGGTGAGGATCGGGGTGCGGCCGCGAGTGGTAGCGCTGACGAACTCACCGAGGATCTGGGCGCTCAGGCGACCGGACCCGCTTTCCAGCAGGTGTTCGAGAGTGCGAATCGCCGCCGCGTACCTGGCTTTTTCGGCGGGCTGATGGGCATACACGAGGATGTTGGTATCGATCAGGACTTCTGCCATCGACCGATCCGCTCGTCATACAGCGACTCCCGAGTCCAGCCGCGGCCGGCCGGAGCTTTGCGGTGCCGCCTGGCCAGTGATCGCATGAATGAAATGGCTTTGCGGCCCGCCGTGGGGTCGCTGAGATGACCGGCGCGACTGCCACCAATATCAGCGCGATCCAGCGCCTCTCGAATGATCTCCGCTTCGGTCACGCCGCGCTGTCTCGCCCGATATTTGAGCAACCGGTCGTGGCGCTCTTCGATGTAGACCTGCTTGCGAATCATACATCGCAGTATACATCGCCATCCCGCGGTCTCCGGCGTGAGCGCGCCGGAGGCCGCGAGCCGGGTCGTGTCACTGCGGCAGGATGTACACCGTCACCTCGTTGACCGGTCCAATGGTTTCTACAGTCACCAGTTGTCCGTTCTTCGTCACGTTCACGGGGCCCGAAGTGCTCACGGCATAGCTGGCGTTCGGATAGTGGAGCTCGGGGACGAAGATCTCCGTGACGTTCGGGCCGCTCGTGAACGGTGTGTACGTGAGGGTGAACATTCTGACCGCGGGGTCGGCGTCGAAGCTCCAGTTGAGCGGCGTGCCCGCGATGAACATCGGATAGGGCTGCGTCAACGCTGCCAGCCTGTCCGTCTGGAGATTGCCCGGTGCAAAGCGCGGCTGGTTGAGGTCATAGACGAGCCCCATGTCCTCCGACGAGATGATGTTGCCGTTCGCCGCGATGACGTATGGCGTCCGGTTCCAGTAGGCCCAGTAGATCGCGGGCAGCATCTTGAGATTCACGGTCGCCAACTGGTCCGTAATGACCTGCGGGTTGGTGTCCGCACCGAACTCCGTCGCCAGCAGGGCAGCCCCCGTTGCGTCGGAATGATCGATGGCGTTGTCCCAGGCCTGGTTGTAGTTTCTGCTCGGATCCGCGATGTCGATGTAGTTGTGAAACGCGAAGCCGATCCGCCCTGCCGGGTCGTCGATCTTTCCGATGAACGTCGGGACGCCGTCGTCGAACGTCACCCACGGCTCGTACCAGATCATGTGATCGCTGTCCTGGGCTCGGATGGCGGCGACGACCTTGTTGGTGAAAGCGCGGAGATCGTCGTGCGTTGCGATGATGTCCTTCTCATTCAGGAGATCGCCCGGCCACGGCTCGTTCATGAGCTCCCAGCCGAGAATGCCGGGGGAGTCCTTCAGGACCTGGACGGCACGGGACCATGCGAGAGCGAAATGGTCCTGCAGCGGATCCCCGTCAGGACCGTTCACGTTCCGCCAGAAGTTGCCGAACGCCGCCATGACGGCCGGGGTTTTCAACACCTCCGGGAAGGGCACGTTCGGTTTGTTCTCATCCGCAGGCGGCACCGTTGCCCAGGCGGGGAACCCTTCACCGTTGAACACCGGCCCCCAGCCGTCCTGATGGAAATCGATGAGAGACATGATCCCTTTCGAGGCCAGCATGTCGACGGTTCCTCTGATGTCCCAGAGGTAGTCGTTGTCCCAGGTGCCCGGCGAGGGCTCCATAGCCGAATAGATCACTCCCACCCGGACCGCGTTGAAGCCGTTCGCGGCCAGCAGGTCGGCGTCGTCCGGGCCGAAGCCGGTCGCGCTCAGCGTGTATGGAGGCAGCTTGTTGATCATGTTCACGCCGCGAATGATGACCACCCGTCCGTCCGCGTCCACAATCCATCGGCCGTTGTTTTTCAGAGGCATGTTCGGAAGCCGTGGCAGCATGATTCACACTCCTTCTTTCCTCGCTTTTTCGTCGCTTCTGTCCGGCCGGACCTCTCGACAAACGGATTGACTGACGGACCGCGATTTTTTCCGGAGAGCGAGAACGGGCGGGGATAATCAACATCTCCGCAATGGATCCCGCACGCCTGTTCAGCGAGAACCTGTCTCTGATCGAGCAGATCATCGGCGGCGTCTGCCGCCGGGCCCGCATCTACGGCCCGGATGCGGAGGACTTTGCCTCGAGCGCGAAGCTGGCGCTGGTCGAAGACGATTACGCGATCCTGCGCAAATACGAAGGACGTGCGGCGCTCGCGACCTACCTGACGATCGTCATCGAGCGGCTGCTGTCCGACCAGCGCATGCACGACCTGGGACGCTGGCATCCGTCGGCCGAGGCCGCGCGCATGGGAGCCGCGGGTCTGCTGCTCGAGACGCTGGTGCGCCGCGACCGCCGCACGCTCGATGAAGTCCTGCCGCAGTTGCAGGCGCTCGACGCCTCGCTCACGCGCGGCCAGGCGGCGGCGATGCTGGAGCGTCTTCCGGAGCGGCGTCCGCGCCCCGTCGCGGCGGACATCGATCAGTTGCCGGAGGACCGCTTCGTCGCGCGCGAGGAGCCCGACGCGCCGTTGCGCGCGGAAGAAGCGCGCCGCGTCTCGGAGCAGGCGGGCCGCGTCGTGCGCGAGCAGGTGGCGGCGCTCGATCTCGAAGACCGCGTCCTCTTGCGTCTCCGCTTCGTTGCGGCGATGAGCATCGCCGATATCGCGAGGGCCACGCGGCTGCCGCAGCGGCCGCTGTACCGGCGCTTCGAGGCGATGATCGGAGCGTTGCGCCGCGCGCTCGCCGGAGCCGGCATCACGCATCGCGATGCGGAGGATGTGCTCGCCGCGGCGGCGGTCGAAGAGCTCGATCTCGGTCTCGCGGAAATCGCCGCGGACCGTCAGTCGAATCGAATGGAGACACGCGCGTGACCCACGATCCGCATCCCGACGCCGAAACGCTGGCTCTCTTCATCGAAGGGAAGCTGGCGCGGAAGGACGTGAAGGCACTCTTCGCGCACCTCGACGTCTGCACCTCGTGCATGCGCGCGGCGCGCGGCGCGAACGAACAGGTCGCGCGACGTGCACCGGCGTCGCGGAGCCCGTTTTTTCTCGCCGCCGCGGCGGCCGCGGTGATCGTCATCGCCGGCGGCGCCCTGCTCATCCGCCAGTTCTGGCGCGCGAACGACTCGCCGATGGCGCGGCTGATCGCGCTCGCTCCCGCGGACGCGCGCAACGTCGAGCCGCGACTCTCCGGCGGCTTCGGCTGGGCGCCGTATCGCGGCCCCATGCGCGCGAACGGCGCCGCGCCCGACGCGCGCCAATATCGCCTCGGCGGCATCGCCGGCGAGCTGCTCGAGCGCGCCGAGCGTGACGATGCGACCGCGGTGCAGCACGCCGCGGGCGCCGCGCTCGTGCTCGTCGACCGACCGGCGGATGCGATCGCGAAGCTCCGTGCCGCGGCGGAGCGCGACCCGCGCGATGCCGCGCTGCGCAACGACCTCGGCGTCGCCGAATACACGGCCGCGATGCGCAACGACAGCCCCGATGTCTACGCCGAGGCGCTGGCCGCGTTCGACGCCGCGCTGAAGATCGATCCTCGATCGACGGAAGCTCTCTTCAACCGCGCGCTGACGCTCGAGCGCCTCGGGCTCGCGGCCTCCGCGCGCGAGGCGTGGGAGCGCTATCTGCGCGTCGATGCGTCGTCGAAGTGGGCGGCCGAGGCGCGCGCGCATCTGCAGCGCCTCGCGCCGGCAACCGGAGAGTCGCGCTTCCGCGCGGAACAGCCGCGCCTCGAGCGCGCCGCGCTGGACGGTGACATCGCGACGGTCGCCGCACTGGTGAAGCAGTATCCGCAGGCGGCGCGCTCGTTCGCTGAGGCCGAGTACCTCGGGCGCTGGGGCGAGGCGATGCGAGCGGGCGATCGCGACTCCGCGGCGCGCGAGCTCACGATCGCGCGCGCCATCGGTGCCGCGCTCGCGCCGCGCGAGACGCTGCTGCGTGATGCCGTGCGCGTGATCGACGCCGCCGATGCACGGGCGCGGCTCGAGGTCGCCGATGCGCACATCGCTTATCGCCGCGGACGCATCGCGTACAGCCGCCAGGCTCCCGCCGCCGCGGAGCCGGAGCTGCGCCGCGCCGCGGCCGCATTCGCCGCGACCGGCGATCCGATGGCGCTCGTCGCGCGCTACTTCGCCGCGAACACGCGCTTCGATCAGAACGACGTGGCGGGCGCGCGGCGCGAGCTCGATGCGGTGCTCGCCGAGGCGGGAGAGCATCCGTCGTATCGCGCGCTCGGCGCGCAGGCGCGGTGGGAGCTCGCACTCTGCGCGATGAACGACGACGACTGGGAGCGCGCACTGCCGCTGCTCAACGAGTCGGCGCAGGCATTCGCGGAGCTCGGCGAGCGGAGCAACCGCGGCTTCATCGAGACTCTGCTCGCCGACGCGCTCGTCTGTCTCGGACGCCCCGCGGCGGGATGGGCGGCGCGCATCCGTTCGTTCGAAGCGTTGAGCGCGGACGGCTGGGGCGACCGCCTCGCGGTGAGCATCGGCGGCGCCGTGCGGATGGAGCTGCGCGGCGGACGCACGAACGCGGCGCGCGCGTTGTCGTCGATCGAGCGCGACGCATTGCGCTCCACCGGCAACGACGCGTCGCTGGCGAATGCGCTCATGCGCGCGGCAGTGCTCGACGCGCGGCTCGGCGACGACGATGCCGCCATGGCCATCGCGCGCGAGGCCGCGACGGCTGCGTCGCGTCTCCGCGATCCCGAAATGCGCGCGCGTGCGCTCGTCGATGTCGAGCTGGCGCGCGGAGCGGCGCTGCTGCGCGGCGATCCTCGCGCTGCCGCGGACGCGCTCGGAGATGCCATCGACGGATATGCCGCTACCGGGGCGCCACTCTTTCTGCCGGAATCGCATCTGCTGCGCGCGAGAGCCCTGCTGCGCCTTCGCGATGACGACGCCGCGTTGCACGAGATCGAGCGCGGCATCGACGCGTACGAACGCCACCGCTTCCGCTTCACGAGCACGGTGGGCGGCACCGGCGTGTACGACGCCGGACCGGCGCTGTATCGCGAGGCCATTCGTCTGCATCTCGATCGCGGCGACACGGCGGCCGCGTTCATGGCCAACGAGCGCGCGCTGCAGCAGTTCGCCGCGAATACGCCGGCGGCCGGACTCGATGTCGTGTCGCGCCGCCTTGGCGGAAGCGGCGTGATGGTCCTCTCGCTGGCGACCCTCGAGAACGAGCTCGTGGCGTTCGCCGTCACGGAGCGCGGGGTGGGCGTGCAGCGGCGAGCGGTGCAGGAGCGCGAGCTGGCCCGCCTCGGTGCGCGCGCGCGCAGCGGCAATCTCGATGCGGCGGGCGTGCTGTACGACCTGCTGATCCGTCCCGCGGAGCCGGAGCTCGCGCACGCATCGCAGCTCATCGTCGTCGCGCCCGCACCACTCGACGAGCTTCCGTTCGCCGCGCTCCGCGATTCGCGATCGAAGCAGTGCCTGATCGAACGACTTCCCGTGGCGATGGCGCCGAGCGCCAGCGCGTTGCGCCGCGGAGCGCCGGTGCACGCGCGGACGATCGTCGCGGTCGGCGCCGGCTCCGGCGGCGCGGCACTGCCGGCCAGTCGCGCGGAGCTCGCGCAGGTCACGGGGATTTATCCGCGCGCGCTCGACGCCGGCGGGGCGCGTGCGACGTTCGCCTCTCTCCTCGGCGCGGCCGCGGATGCGGACGTGATTCACGTTTCCGGTCACGCGGAGCGCCAGGGCCCGGCCGGCGAGTCGACGCTCGTCCTGGCCGGCGAGCCGGTCTCCTCGCGCCGCATCGCCGCCGCGTCGCTGCCACGCGGGCCGGTCGTCGTGCTCGCCGCGTGCGAGACGCTGAGCGCCATCCGTTCGCCGCGCCTGCGCACGCTCAGCCTCGGCGATGGCTTTCTCGCCGCCGGAGCGGCCGACATCATCGGCACGCTCGCGCCGATTCCCGACGTCGACGCGCAGGCGATCTTCGAGCGCGTGCATCGTCATCTCGCCGCCGGACGCACGGCTGCCGATGCTCTGCGGCTCGCACAACTGGAGTCTCTGGCCGCCGAGGCCGGAGGAGCGCGCAACGCGTGGCGCTCCGTCGCACTGCTCACGCGCCGCATTCCGTCATCGAAAGGGGAGGGGCCATGAATCACGTGACCGTACATTTCATCGGAATCTGCACGCACATCTCGCGGGACACGCTGCCGGAGCTTCCGGCGAAACAGCGCGTGGTGCTCGTCAACGCGCGCGACGGAAAGGACGTTCGCGGAATGCAGGTCGGGCGGCACACGCCCGTGCTGAACGTCGGCGGGAAAACGATCGCCTTGAGCGGCTGCACGATGCGGCTCGTCACGGCGCATCCCGAGCTGCGCCTGCTCGACATCACGGAGACGTTTCGGTTGCTGCCGAATCTCACGACTCTCATGAACGGCCTGACGACGCTCGGTCCGCCGTCGCGCGAGGTGGTGCTCGACGCGAAAGACGCGCACGCCGCCTGCTACTTCGACATCGACTTCGGCTCTCTCAGCGCCTGCACCGACGAGAAGGGCGCGGCCATCGCGACGCTGCAGGTCGAAAGCGAGGAATCGATCTCGCTGGAAGTCACGGGCTGGGACGGGACGGCCATCAGTACCTACACCCTCGGCGCCGACGAGACACTGATGGTCGCCAACACCGACGAACCGAGCGTGCAATCACACGCGCATCCGTCCGTCGATTTCCTGCTGCACTACAAGACCGCCGCGTCGATGCCGGACACGCCGCAGGTTCCGCAGGCCATCGGTCTGGAGCCCTGTTCGTTCCAGCATCCGTTTCCGACGGTGGGGGCAGGGTGCTCGAACTCGAACTATCCGTGAGGATTGCTTCCGTTTTTAACCACAGATAACATTCATCCCAATGCGCCCCCTGCTCCCGGCTGTCCTCGTCCTCGCTCTCTTCACCACCCCGCTCGCCGCCCAGACCTGCAACCTCGGGATCGTCGTCAACTGCGTTCCCGACGGCAGCGGCTCGACCTGCACCGCGGTCACGACCAACAACGGCGGCTCGAGCTGCACCGGCTTTTTCTACACGGGATTCGAGGCGCCCGGCACGCAGGCGAAGCTGAGCGGATATCAATCCGGACTCGCAGGCGCGCAATGCCTCGACGACTCGATCCTGCCCGGCATCAATCTGCCGTTCGTGTTCTGCTTCGGCGAATCGTCGCTCCACGCGGGCGCATCGATGACCGGGACGGTGCACGTCACCGGCACGGCCTCGCAGTCGGTGCTCGCGTTCACCGGCGTCGAGGATCCGAACAATCCATCCGCGGAGCCGTTCTTCGTCTTCGCGTACGCGGATGCGACGCAGTTGACCTGCACGCCGAGGGCAGCGGCACCGCCCATCGCACAATCGGGCGCGAGCTACACCATCTCGTGGACCGCGACGACCAATCCGCAGACGCAGTACCAGATCGATGAATCGACAGTCTCCGACTTCTCGGCGAATGTCACATCGCAGACGGTCAGCGGCACGAGCGCGACGTTCACGCACAGCGTCAACAGCAACACATCCTTCTATTACCGCGTTCGGGCGACGAACTGCGGCGGCGGACCGGGAGCGTTCTCGCCGACGGTGAGCACCGTGGTCCAGGCGCCGGTGCAGGTGCCGGCCTCGGCACGCAGCGCCGATCTCGTCGTGCCGTTCGGGTCGACGCAGCCGGTGACGATGCAGATCTTCCTGCCCGGACCGTCCGGCAAGAAGGGCGGCACGCTCGATACGGGCTACACCGCGACGACCGACAAGCCGTACCTCTCCGTCAGTCCGTCGAGCGGCACGATTCCGCCAAGCGGCACGACCGTTACCGTCACCGCGAATCCGAGCAGCCTCCCGCCCGGCGCGAGCACCGGAACGGTGACCGTCACCTCGGGCGGCACCACGGTGGCGAACGTCCCGCTCTCGGTCAGCCTCGTGACGCCGATCGCACCGGGCGGCAAGACGCTTCCGCCGAACAACGCGCTGATCATCCCTGTCGTGACGCACGTCAACGGCGCGACCAGCCCGTTCTTCTCCGACGTCCGCCTCACGAACGCGTCAGCGGCCGCGATCAAATATCAGATCAGTTTCACGCCGTCGCGCACCGACGCCACGACCAGCAGCAAGGCGACGCAGATCACCGTCGACGGGCAGCAGACCATCGCGCTCAACGACATCGTCAAAGACTTCTTCGGCTACGGCGCGACCGGCGCGGCGAACGACACCGGCTTCGGCTCGCTCGAGATCCGGCCGCTGAACACCTCGAGCCTGCTGACGTTCGCGTCGAGCCGCACGTACGCGAGTACCACGGCCGGAACCTTCGGCCAGTTCATCGCCGCGATTCCATTCTCGAAATTCATCGGCACGGTGAGCTCCATCCCGCTGCCGGGCGGTACGCCGTCGGCGCGCGCGACGCTCCTCAGCCTGCAGCAGATCGCGCAGTCGGCGAAGTTCCGCACGAACCTCGGATTGGCCGAGGGGTCGGGCTCGCCGGCGAGCGGGATGATCAAGGTGTTCAATGATGCGGGCGCGCTGCTGAAGAGCGTTCCGTACAGCCTGATGCCGGGAGAGCATCAGCAGCTCAACCAGTTCCTGGCGACGAACGGACTCACGCTCGACGACGGCCGCATCGAAGTGACGGTCGACTCGCCGGCCGGCGCGGTCGCGGCGTACGCGTCGGTGCTCGACAACCTCACCAACGATCCGCTCGCGGTCATGCCGGCGATCGCGTCGCAGATCAGCGCGGCGCGCTACGTCATCCCCGGCATCGCCGACCTCAATAACGGCGCGGCGAACTTCCACTCCGACATGCGCATCTACAACGGCGGCACGGCCGCCGTCACCGCGACGCTCACGTATCGTCCGCAGGGCAGTCCCGGGTCCGCGACCGTTGCCGCGCCGGTCACGATCGGACCGGGCGAGGTGAAGGCGTTCGACAACGTGCTCCCGTCGCTCTTCAACGTGACGAACAGCGGCGGCGCGGTGCTGCTCACGACCGCCGCATCGTCGTCGCTCGTCGTCACCGGCCGCACGTACAGCATCGATTCGAAGAGCGGCACGTTCGGCCAGTTCATCCCCGGCGTCACGCCGGCCGAAGGCATCGGCCTCGGCGACCGTGCGCTCCAGGTGCTGCAGCTCGAGCAGTCGCAGAACTTCCGCTCCAACCTCGGACTGGCCGAGCTGACCGGCAATCCGGCGAAGGTGCGCGTGTCGCTCTACCTGCCCGATTCGAAGGTCACGCCGTCGACGGAGGTCGATCTTGCGGCGAACGAATTCCGCCAGCTCAGCGGCGTGATCGCCGGCATGAATCCCGGCAACACGTACAACGCGCGCATCACGGTCGAGGTGATCAGCGGAACGGGACGGGTGACGGCGTACGGCTCGGTGGTGGACAACGCGACGCAGGACCCGACGTACGTGCCGGCGCAGTAGGGGTTGTTGTCGCCTGGCGAGGCTAATACGGAGGTCGCGCCGGTTTGAGCGGCGGATGCTTCGCCAGCTCTTCGTTGAGGATGGCGATGCCGCGCTCGAGCTGTGGATCGCGGCCTGCGATCACCAGATCGGGGCGATTGTCGACTTCGATGTCCGGATCGACGCCGTGATTCTCCACGATCCACCTGCTCTTGCCGTCGAAGACATCCCACACCGCTTCCTCCGGTACCGTGACGGTGCCGTTGTCTATCATCGGCAGTTCGTTACCGATGCCGACCAGTCCTCCCCAGGTGCGTTTGCCGACGATCGGGCCTAATGCATATCGACGGAAGTAGTCAGCGATGGAATCGCCGCTGGAGCCGGCATACTCATTGATGAGCAGCACCTTCGGTCCGAGAATCGCCGGTGCCTGGATTTCGAGATCGGCGGCGTAGCGGTACGAGTCGTATTCGAGATGGCGGCGGGCAAGGCGCTCGAAGAAAAAGTCAGGAACCGGGCCGCCGGTGTTGAAGCGCTCATCGAGGAGTAAACAAGCCTTGTCGGACTGTGCGTAGAACTGCCGGCCGAACTCCCTGACGCCGCGTGTCGATGTATCGGGAATGTGGATGTACGCACAGCGGCCGTTCGTCGCCGCGTCGACCTTCTTCCGGTTCGTCTCCACCCATTCGCGATAACGGAGCCCGCTCTCGCTCGCCACCGGCACGACCACGTTTCGACGAGCCCCGGCCTCGGACGGTTTGTCGTTCACCAGCAGTGTTACCTGCCGCCCCGAGGTTTGATCGAGCGCGGCATGGATCGAGGCAGGCGCACGCAGTGGGTGGCCGTTGACGGCGAGGATGTAGTCGCCCTCGCGCACATCGACCCCCGGCGTATCGAGCGGCGAGCGCGTTTCGTCCGCCGAGTTGTCTCCGCGATAGATCTTGCGAATGCGATAGAAGCCGTCAATCACGTCGTAGTCGGCGCCGAGGAGTCCTGCTGTCGTCTTTGATCCCTCCGGAACATCGCCGCCGGATGCGCCGATGTGCGAGATCCCGAGCTCGCTGTTCATCTCACCGATGAGGGTATTGAGGTCGTTGCGCGACGATACGTACGGCAACTCGGCCTCGTAGCGCCGCTTCATGGCCGGCCAGTCAACGCCGCGCATGGTGGGGTCGAAGAAGTTGTCGCGCAGCATGCGCCACGCTTCGTCGAAGATCTGCTTCCACTCGGCGCGGCGATCGAGCTGCATGTCGAGATGGGCGAGATTGACCGCACCATCGCCCGGTTTGCCGCTGCCGTCGGTATCGAGAATGCCGACGGTCTGGCCGCTGCGATAGACGAGGCGATCTCCGTGAGCGGCGATGGCGTAATCGTCCGTTTTCTCGATGATGGTTTTTTCCTCGCGCGCGCCGAGGTCGAACGACTTCAATGTGTTCTTGAGGAGGTAGAACGCCTTGCCATCCGTTGCGGCGAGCTTCGTGTAGTCGCCGGCGTCGACGGGGAGTGGCAGCACCCGCCGGGCGATGTTCGCGAAATCGATGCGAAACGGTGTGGCCGTTGCCTTTGCGCTCTCCGCGTTTTCCTCGTCCGACTTCGGCGCGAACGGGGAGGGGACGTCGCTGTGCAGAGTGACGACATACACGCGCATGGAGTCGTTGAAGTTGAACGTCTTCTCGAAGTCGCTGAAGCGCGGATCGAAGGTGCGGCGGGAGAGGAAGAAGAGATCGTTTCCGCTCAAGTCGAAGCGCGGCTGGCTGTCGTCGGTCAGGCCGTCGGTGATCGGATGCGACTTCCCTTCCGCGAGCGAGTAGGCGAAGAGCTGGCCGAAGCCGGTCATCCGCACGTTCGCATACGCGATCCATTGACTGTCGGGCGACCATGAAAAATCGTCGATCGCTTCTCGCTCGCTGCGGTCGACGGTCGTGACTTTGCCGCTGTCGATGTCGAGATACTGCAACGCGAGCGAACCCTCGGACCAGGCGATTTTTTTCGAATCCGGCGACCAGGTGAGGTTCGAGCGAAAGCCGGGGCCGAGCGATGTGAGACGCCGCTCGTCACCACTCCCATCCTGCGCGCGAACGTAGAGCTCGTACTCGCCGCCGCGGTCGGAGGCATAAGCGATCCATTTTCCGTCGGGCGACCACGCCGGCCACAGCTCGCGGGCGCCGGAGGTGTTCGTGATGTTGCGGATCTCGCCTTCTTTTGCCGGAACGGTGAAGACTTCGCCGCGCGCGCCGATGAGGGCACGCGCGCCGGAAGGCGAGAGGGCGATCGTCTGCAGCCACTTTTTCACGTTGATCGTGGCGCGGTGCGCGGCGGGTGCATCGGTGCGCACGCGCACCGGCACGCGTGTCGACGTCCCGCCGGCGATGTCGTACAGGTACAGCGCGCCGCCGTTTTCGTACACGATGCGTCCGGAGCCGTCCGCGGCGAGGCTCGGCCACTTGATGTCGAATTCCGTGTACTGCGTGAGCTGCCGGATCGCGCGCGACGCGACGTCGTAGCGATAGAGATTCATCGTTCCATCGCGATCGGACACGAAGAAGATCGCATCGCGGAACCACATCGGAAACAGCTCCGCGGCGTCGCCGTGCGCGATTTCCTCATACGCGTGAGTCTTGAAGTCGTAAATCGCGATGTGCGACTGCGTGCCGCCGCGATAGCGTTTCCAGTAGTAGGTCTCCGTTGCCGTGCGGTTGTAGGCAATCTTCGACATATCGGGAGAGAACGCATTCATCGCCCCGGTTGGCAGCGGCAGTTCGACCGGTACACCGCCCTCGGGTGCGAGGGTGAAGAGACGGTCGAAGCTCTGGACCGCGCTGCTCCGTTTCGAGCGGAACACGATGCGGCCGTCGGGAGTCCATCCGGTCACGCGATCGCTGAGCGGGTGCCAGGTCAGCCGCCGCGGCTCGCCCCCCGCGGCGGGAATCGTGTACACGTCGGAGTTGCCTTCGTATTCAGCGGTGAAGGCGATGGTCGTTCCATCAGGAGAAAATCGCGGGAGGAGCTCATAGCCTTGATGCGACGTGAGCCGGCGAGCGTCACCGCCGCCCGCCGGAACGGACCAGAGGTCGCCGGCGTATACGAACACGATCGTGTCGCCATGGATGTCGGGATAGCGCAGCATGAGCGTGAGATCGTCCGCGTGAGCGGCGATGGAGCATGTGAGGATGGCGAGAAGGGCAGCGAGGCGCATGTCGACCCACTTTAGGGGCGACGAACACGCGGCGTCTTGCCTCTGCTTAATGTCGTTTGCCTGTGCTTAATGTCGTTTGCCTGTGCTTAAGCTTCGGTAGGCCGCCGGCGTGACGCCGAGCGCCTTTCGAAACGTGCGCGTGAAGTGGCTCTGATTCGCGAAGCCGGACGCGAGGGCGATCTCGGCGATCGGCAGCGCTCCCCGTTCGAGCTCGCGCCGGGCGTGCTCCACGCGCAGCCTCCGCACGAAGGCGCCGATGGTCTCGCCGTACGCGCGGCGAAAACTCGTCGCCACATACACCGGATGCCGTCCCACGGCCGCGGCAAGGTCATCGAGCCGCAGGGGCTCGGCAAACTGCGCCTCGAGCAGCTCGCGCACCCGCCGGATGGCCGGCGTTTTCCGCGAATCGCCCGAAGTGCGCAACGCCCGCGCCGCCGTCGCGATCAGCTCCAGTGCCAGTCCTTCGATGGCCAGAGGGGCAACATCGTCCGCATTGCGGCATTCTTCCAACAAGCGCTGCGCCACCAGCTCCAGCATGCCGCCCTGTCGTTCGAAGGGGTCGACCAGCGGCGCTCCGTCGAGCCGCGCCATCAGCGGCTGCGGCAACTCGATGGTGAAGCAGTGCGATCCCTGGGGCGCGAAGACGTTCGTATGCTCAGTGCCGCCGGGAGTGAACGCCACGCTGTGCGGACGACAGCGCAGCTCGCGCGCGCCGTAGCCCTCGCTGTGCGTTCCGTCGAGCACGAGCAGGAATCCGGCGTTTTCGTGAACGTGGCGCGGCAGCCGCAGACCCTGTCCATAGACGAGCTCCGTCAGCTCGATGCCCGAAGTTTTCGTCTGCAGCAGCGTCGTGATGTCGTTCACATTCACCCCGCCTCGCACCGCTCATTCGCTGCCCGCACCATGGACATGTCCGTGCTACAGCGGATTGCGTTGTCGAATTCCGCGCTCGAGATCGCATGCAAGGCGTGCGCGCGATGCTCGCCGATTCGGATCGGTCGTCGACAACGCCACGCAGGACCCGACGTACGTGCCGGCGCAGTAGGGGGCTCACGGGCACGCGCCGCAATCCGCGCTGTCGGTGCAGTCCGGTCCCGCGCTTCTCAACTTGATCGTGAACTGCAGCAGGGGATTGCTGAGCAGATCCTTGTTGCCCTGGCTGTTCACCTTCGGGTTGTCGTTGTTGAAACCGCTCGGACACATCAGCGTTCCGGTGTTGGCCGGCACGGCGGACGCGGTCGCGGGAGCGCCCGGATGGCGTAGTCCCAGCACGTGCCCGAGCTCGTGCGCGAGGTGCGTGAAGTCGACGCCGTTGCGCGCATTGGCGTCGCTGGAGATGATCTGCGAGCTGGCGGTGCCGGCGCCGAACGTCACGCCGCCGCCGTGGAGGTCCTGGGGAGTGAAATCGCGGATGAAGAAGACCTCGATGCAGTCATCGTCTTCGACCCGGCCGCGCAGCTCGTCCTCCTCCGCGTCCGACAACGGGAAGGACGAGCCGCTGTCGAAGAGCGTTTTGAAGTCGCGGTATTCGAAGACCACATCCGCCTTTGCCCACTGCTTGTTGGCCCCCGGCTGTCCGAACGCCAGTCCTTCGCCGGTGATCTGAATGAAAAAGGGGAAGAACGAAAAGCGCAGCAGACGAACGGGCTGGACACAGAGCCGGCGGGCGACCTCGAAGAGGAAGAGCGGACCGATCTCGATCTTCAGCGGCAGCTTGTCGGACAGTTGGACTTCGAACGGATTGATCTTCAGTTTGTCGAGGCCGTTGATCTTCAGGCCTAACTGGAGTCCTCCCACGATCGTCCGCGGCTTGCGCTGCGCTTCCGCGATGTCGGCGCCGAGGTCGATGGTGACGTTCATGGTGGTGGGAAGGGTGGGCGTTTCGACGAGATCGTTTTTCGCATCGCCCTCCGGCCGCGCGAATTGCGCCAGGAACGACGCGTCCCCGTACATGCGCAGCGAGCCGGAGACACGGCCGGTCTGCGGGTCGAGGCGCAGCGTCTGCGGCTTCTCCTGTGTGATGGCGAAGCCGAGCATCCCCAGCGGATCGGCGAGCTTCACGTCGCCGGCCAGCAGCCGCTGATCGACGCCGAAGAAAACCACGTTGAATCCCTGCACCTGCACTTCGTCGCCGCTGACGATGAAGTGGAAGCTGGCGCGTCCGGTGACGCGCTCACGAGCGTTGCCGGTCACGAGCTGGGCGGCGATCTCGGCGTTGCCGACGACTTGCAGCCCCGACTCTGGTTTCTGTACGGCGGGTTGTGCGGCGGCAGCCGCGGCGAGGAGGGTGACGAGAACGAGAGATCCGAAGCGGTTCATGGACAGACTCCTTTCACACGAATAGTGATCCGGGCGGCCGGATCGTTTCAGGCTACCGGGGAAATGCCGGGCTGAGTGAAACGACTCTCCCGCGAGACGCACTATTGCGGTGGAGGTCGCTTCACCATGTTGTCGCGTCGTTCGCTACTCGCCGTTCTTCTCTTTGTCGCTTTCGCCGCTGAAGCCTCGCTGACGGGCGGAAAAGTCGTCTTCACCTCGAACCGCACGGGGAAGACGCAGCTCTACGTGAAAGTGCCGGGATCGGCCGCGCCGCCCGTGAAGATCACATCCGGCTTCTACGATGCGAAGCATCCGCGCTGGTCGCCGAACGGAAAGTACATCGCGTACATCACGCGCGACGTGATCACCGGTGGCAGCTCCGAGCTCGACGTCCTCTACATCATCGATGAGAGCGGCGCGCTGATGAGCATCGTCCCGATGTTCAAGTTCACCGGCGCCGCACACCTCGGCTATCCGCAGTGGGCGGAAGACGGACAGCGCATCGTACTGACCTACTTTCTCGCGAATGGTCAGCGCGGCCTCGGCCTCATCACGTACGCCGGTCCGTACCAGTTCGGCAATTCCCCCGCGACGAAGACCCTGATCACGCCGGGTCCGGCGATGAATCCCGGCGAAGCGATCTTCTCCCGCGACGGTTTGTCGATCTACTTCTCGGGCGACAACGGCGGACCTCCCGCGCAACTCTTCCGCATGCCCGCCGGCGGCGGCTCCGCGAGTCCCGTCCTCGGCGATGGCAAGCCGGTGCGGCGTTTCTTCGCGCCGTGCTTTTCGCCGGACAGCCTGCGCCTCATGTACAACTCCGAGCTCTGGAAAGAAGACGCGACGTATCTCGATGAAGAGATCCTCGAACTGAATCTGCCCGCGGGCTCGATCGCGCGCATCACGAAAGAGCCGGGCAATCAGTACGGCTGTTACGCCGCGCACGGCGCGGGCGAGTTTGTCGTGCAGTCGAATGCGAAGCCTTCGGATCCATACGCGCTGTTTCTTCAGGAAGGCACGACGCGCGTTCCGCTCGACGTTGCCAGCATGCCGAACACGAAGGACGGCTCGCCGGACTGGTGGAAGCCGCCGTGCGCGTGCGTCGCGCCGCCGCCGTTGATCGCCGGCTGGTGGGCGTTCGACGAGACATCCGGCGCGATCGCGAAGGATCAGTTGGCCACGTCCGCGAACGGGACGCTGATCGGCGGCGCCGCGCGCGTGCCGGGGATGGTGAACCGCGCGCTCTGGCTGAACGGCTCGAGCGCGTACGTGGAAGTTCCGAGCGTGGCGTCGCTGAACCCGGGCGGGGGAAACTTTTCGATCGACGCGTGGGTGAAGATCGATGCGCTCGCCGACGTGAACGGCGTCCGCGTGCTCGTCGAGAAGCGCGCGGCCAATCCGTGGCGCGGCTACAGTTTCTTCCTCTACAACGGCAGGCTCGGCGTGCAGCTCGCGGACGGCATCGCGTCGAACTTCATCTCCACGGTCGCCGTGCCCGCGGACAAGGCCTGGCATCTCGTCGCCGTGACGGTGGAGCGCGCGAATGTGCAAGGCGTGCGCTTCTATCTCGATGGCGCGCCGGTGGGCGCCGCGCTGAATCCGACCGCGCGCGCCGGATTGCTTTCGAACACCGCGCCGCTGCGCATCGGAAGTCTCACGCAGAGTCCGGGCAGTCTGTTCAAGGGCACGATCGACGAAGTGGAAGTCATCCGCCGTGTGCTCACGCCCGCGGAGATGAAGGGGCTTTACGCCGCGAGCACATGCGGGAAATGCAAGTGAGGGCGTTACGGGCACGACGGGGGCTCGAACCCGCGACCTCCGGCGTGACACGCCGGAGGTCGCGGGTTCATTGTTTACCGTGCCTACTCCTCGATCGGGATGACGAACATTCCCTCGTCCCAGCTCACCACCAGCAGGCTCGAGCCGTTCGACAGCCGGAGCTGGCGGACCGACAGGCCGCTGCCGAGGTACCCGCCGCTGCCGATCACCTGACCGCCGTCCTCGGACCGCGTTCCGCTGCCAATGAGCCCGCCACTCGCCTCCGCGGTCACGTTGCCGCTGCCGAGGTACCCGCCGCTGTCCTGGGTGGTGACTCCGCCGCTGCCCAGCGTCTGGCCGGCGGCGTCGGCCCGTCCGCCACTGCCCAGGTACTGGCCGCTTCGATCCTCCGCCACGGCCGATCCCGCGATGCAAAGTGCTGCGATTGCCACGATCAACACTGTCCGTTTCATATTCGCCCTCCTGAAGTGAATTTGTCTGCTTCAACCGTTTATACGCGTGGACTCCGGCGTCCCGCGCACACGGATCAGTGACGCGGGATGAAGAGTCGTGACGGTGTGACGAAGGGACGGTATGGCGTGACGAAGGCACGCACTGAATTGACCGCCGGTCATATTCATCCCATCCGCGATCGAATGAATGTGTTCAGGGATGGGATGAATCTTGCCTGGGGGACAATCAATTCGATCCGCGATCGAATGAATGTGCCCAGCGATGGGATGAATCTCGTCCGGGGAACAATGAATTCGATCCGGCGTCGAATGAGTCTCGCTTTGAGGACTGGAGCTGCCCCGGTTAGGTGGACGGGTTAGTAGTGCGGTCAGGCGGCGGAAGCCGGCTGACGTTTCTCGAACTGCACGGGTGTATGGTATTTGAGTGCCGAGTGCCGTCGATGCGTATTGTAAAAGCCTTCAATGAACTCGAAGATCGCGCAGCGAGCTTCGTGGTGGTCCCTGAATGTGGAGCGATCGATCAGCTCGCATTCAAGTGTG
>Ga0207676_10000052_pt1 | contig 129811 bp, 114 predicted proteins | sample KBSSwiS72_FD_184307 | JGI IMG/M metagenome (GOLD analysis project Ga0207676, IMG submission 184307) | Switchgrass rhizosphere microbial communities from Kellogg Biological Station, Michigan, USA - KBS Switchgrass S7-2 (SPAdes) (version 2) | ecosystem: Host-associated > Plants > Roots >...
GCTGCTGCCGACGGCTCGTACTCTCGCGCCAGATCCTCCGGCGATCGACCCCCTCGCACCAGCCGCACCAGCTCTTGCTGCAGCTCCGTTGAATATCGCTTTCGCCTTCCCATCGTGGACTCCTCCTCCATCCTCGGGTGTCCACGAAACCGGGTCAACTCCAGTCCTTCAGACGAGATTCATCCCACCTGCGATCGAATTCATTTTCCTCAAAGCGAGATTCATTCGTTCCGCAGATACATTCATCCCATCGTGGGACAGATTCATCCCATCGCGGAACACGTCGAATCGATCGACGGCCATATTCATTCGAACGGTGATCGTTCACGCGCGCCGGGGTCGCGCATCGGCGATAAACTGAGTGCCATGGAAACGGCGAAGGAACAGGTTCAACAGATCCTTCAGATGCTTCCCGAGGACGCGTCGCTGGAAGATATCCAGTACCACATCTACGTCCGGCAGAAGATCCAGCAGGGACTCGATGATGCGGACGCCGGACGCGTCGTCAGCCACTCGGAAGTGCAGCGGATGACTCGCCGCGGCTAGGACCAATTGGTTAAAAGCCAACTGCTCTACCGCGTAAGCCCGCTCGCCGCCGCCTTCAACTCCCCATACAACCTCACCAGCTCCGCCGGCCGGTAATTCGCGTTCAGGCCGCTCGGATTCGGTAGCACCCAGATCGCGGTCGCGGCGATTCGCTCCTCCTGCAAGCCGAGCGCGGCGCGCGGGCGTGCGAAGGCGGTGCGATACGCGCCGATGCCGACCACCGCGAGAAATCGCGGCGCGAACCTCCTCACCTTGCGCGCGAGAGTGCGTGCACCGGCCGACAGCTCCTCCGGTGTGAGCTCCGCGGCAGCCGTCGTCGGTCGCGGCGCGAGGTTCGTGATGCCGCAGCCGAAGGTCAGCAGCTCGGCGTCTTCGAACGGCGAGAGCTGGCGCGGCGTGAAGCCGGCGCGGTGGAGCGTCGGCCAGAAGCGATTGCCTGGTCGGGCGAAATGGTGTCCCACCTTCGCGCTGAAGAGACCGGGATTGATGCCGCAGAAGAGGACGTCGAGATCGGGCGCGATGACGTCGGGGATGCGCCTCAGAAGTTCACGGCCAGGCCGCCCATGTACTTCTTCGTCGCGCCGTCGCGCTCGTTCACGTCGAGGAGGAACGGAGAGTTCTGGGCGTGCGCGACTTCGAGCCCGAGGAGGAGCTTGAGGTCGATCGGGAGACGGAGCGACTGGGACATCCGGAAGTTCACGCGCTCGCTGCGATACGTCGTTCCGGTCTGCTGCGGCTGCTGCAGCTCGCGATACGACACCGCGATGCTGGTGCCGGTCGGCGTCCAGGTCGACTGCAGGTCGCCGGTGATGTAGACCTTCTCGCCGATGAACAACTGGCTGCGTGCGGGCGTCGCCGTCCCGGCGCTCGTCGACACGTCGATGGCCAGCTTGTGCGCGATGTCCTTGCGATACGCGAGGCGCAGATCGCGGCGGACGTCGCCCGCGTCGACGTACATCCCGTCCCAGAACGGCTCGAAGCCGTCGCTGAAGACCATCCGCATCGGCGAGTCGATCGCCGCGACCGTCGCGATGGCCGAAACGCGGTCGCCCTGATCGTCGCCCGACACGACGCCGAACGAATAGGTGTAGCGCGGCATGAGGCGCGAGTCGTCGGTCCAGATCACGATGCTCGGCAGCGTCATCGGTCCGCGCGACTGATCCCACACCTTGTACATGCCGTTGGCGATGAGCGAGGTGCGGCCGACCTTCCACTCCACGCCGGTGCGCGGGGCCCACTGCGTGCCGTCGAGCGCGAGACGCGACGACATGCCGTAATGGACGATGAACGCCGGCACGAGCTCGAGGCTCGCGTTCGCCGTCACGTCCGCCGTGCGCAGCGTCGCGTTGGCCGTGTTGTGCAGGCTCTCCTGCGAGACTCGCAGCGAGACGCTGACGTCGTTGCGCCGCGTCTGCACGAGCGTCGTGTCGCCGGCGATCTCGATCAGCGCCGAGCCGTACGGATTCGATTCGAAGAGATTCTCCTGCTCGGAGTAGCGGACGGCGACGCGGTTCGTGCCGTGCTGCCATTCGAAGTTGTGGGCGCTGAAATCGGCCTCGTGGTCGCTGACCGCGACGTCGTCGCGATAGCGCCACCAGCTCTTGGTCGAGGCGACGCGATACGCGTCGGTCGGCGACGACCGGAGCTCCATCGACATCACGCTCGACTGCGCGAGCGGCGCGCCGAAGCGCTGGTCGTCTGTCGGATCGTCGATGCGATGCAGGTTGCCGCGGATGCCGACCTGCCAGTTGTCGCCGATCCGTCCCTGCACGCCGAGCGCGGTCTGGGCGACAGACGGCACCGACTGCGCGGCGACGCCGGTCATCGAGACCATCTCGCCGCGGATGCGCGGCATGTCGTACGCCACCTGCACCGGCGGCGCGAGAACCTGATCGAGCTCGTGGAGGATGTCGGGCGGAAGCGAGCCGCGGATCTCCCAGATCTCCTGGTTCACGTCGCGCGCGCCGCGCGAGCTCTTCTCGTTCTGCAGCCTGATGGTGATGCGATTCTCGGGACGGGTCGGCACGAGCATCGCCGTCGCCGGCAGGAAGCCCTGCTTCACGGCGATGATCTTGTAGACGCCGGCGCGGATGCGCGGAAGGGTGAACGTGCCGTCGAGGGCGGTGAAGGTCTGGACCGCTTCGAAGTCGCCGACGTTGAGGGCGATGACGAGCGCGTTGGCGACGGGACGAGCAGAGTTCGTGACGTTACCGAGCACCGCGAGGGCCGCCGGGAGGGGGACCTCAGGGCGAGCGGTGCCAGCCATCGAGGCGATGGCGATCACGAATGCGATCGCGCGGTATCGGCGCATGGTCCTCCTGTCGCAGCCGCGAGTTTACCACCGGGGGGTGTTACGGGCATGTTCCAACCGGACAGCGGACAACGGACAGCAGACAGCGGGAGAAGCGGGGTCTGCTGTCCGCTGTCTGCCGTCCGCTGTCCGAGAAGGGCTAGTCCCGCACCCGGTGCACCCGCAGCAGATTCGTCTTCGCCCTCGTGTAAATCGGCGATCCCATCAGGATCACCAGCCGGTCGCCGGGGCGCACGATGTCTTTCGACAGGAGGAACTCGTCGACCCGGTCGACGATCTGCTCGTGAAAGTCGCCGGTGTCCTGCATGACGTAGGGCTGCACTCCCCAGAGCAGATTCATCCGCCGCGCGACCCAGCTCGATGGCGTCAGCGCGATGATCGGGGCACGCGGGCGGAACTTCGACATCAGCCGCGCCGCGAAGCCGGTCTGCGTGAAGACGACGATGTACTTCGCGTCGATCTGCTCGGCGGCGTAGTTCGCGGCGCCTGCGAGCGCGTCGGTGAATTCGTCCGACTCGCTCGACTTCTGGAACAGCGGCGCGCGCGTGACGCGTGAGTCGTACTCGCGCGCGTTCTCGGCGCCGATGATGATGCGGGCCATCATCTGCACCGCCTCGACCGGATAGAGTCCCGACGCCGTCTCCGCCGACAGCATCACGGCATCCGATCCGTCGAAGATCGCGTTCGCAACGTCGCTCGCTTCCGCGCGCGTCGGACGCGAGTTCGTGGTCATCGATTCGAGCATCTGCGTCGCGGTGATGGCGAAACGGCCCCACCGGCTGGCGCTCTGCAGGATCCGTTTCTGAATGACCGGCACGGCTTCGGGTGGCAGCTCCACGCCGAGGTCGCCGCGGGCGACCATCACGCCGTCGCTGACCTCGAGGATGTCCTCGAGGTTGTCGATCGCCTGCGGCTTCTCCAGCTTGGCGATCACGTTCACGTCGTCGCCGCCCGACTCGCGGATCAGCTCGCGCAGCCCTTCGATCTCGCTGCGCCGGCGGATGAACGACGCCGCGATGTAGTCGAGCTTCTGTTCGCACGCGAACTTCACGTCGACGCGATCCTTCTCCGTGATCGCCGGGATCGTCAGCTCGGAGTCGGGGAAGTTCATCCCCTTCTTCGACGAGATCGGGCCGCCGTGGATGACGCGCGTCGTGACGTGCTTCGCGTCGACCGACGTCACCAGCAGCTCGACCAGACCATCATTAATGAGGATGCGGTGACCGATCGCGACCTCGCGCGGCAGCGACTCGAACGGCGTCGAGACCGTCTGGGCGTTGCCGAGCGTCTTCTCGGTCGTGATCACGAACGGCTGGCCGTTCTGGAGCTGGATCACGCCTTCGACGTCGCCGATGCGCAGCTTCGGCCCCTGGATGTCGCCGACGATCGGTACGTACCTTCCGATCGACGTCGCGCAGTCGCGCACGGCGCGGATGATGCGGAGCTTGTCGTCGTTGCTGCCGTGCGAGAAGTTCAGACGGAAGGCGTCGACGCCCGACGTGAGCAGGCGGTAGATCGTCTCCTCGTTACTGCACGCGGGCCCGAGGGTGGCGAGGATCTTCGTGCGGCGCACGGGTTACGAGGCCGCCAGCGCCGGCTGCAGCGTGCGCCCCACCACCTGCGCGATCGCATCGCACTCGCGCACGATCTGCGCGAACGCTTCGGGCAGGATGGCCTGCGGTCCGTCGCTCAGCGCCTCTTCCGGCTTGTGATGCACTTCGATGAGCACGCCGTCGGCGCCGACCGCGATCGACGCGCGCGACATCGGCGCGACCTTGTTCCGCTTGCCGGTGCCGTGACTCGGATCGACGAGGATCGGGAGGTGGCTGATTCGCTTCACCGCCGGGACGATCGAGAGATCGAGCGTGTTGCGCGTGTGATCGGAGAACGTCCGCACTCCCCGCTCGCAGAGCACGACGTTGTAGTTCCCCTCGGACATGATGTACTCGGCCGACAGGAGCAGCTCCTCCAGCGTCGCCGACATGCCGCGCTTGAGCAGCACCGGCTTGCGCGCGCGTCCCGCGCTCCGCAACAGCGAGAAGTTCTGCATGTTGCGCGCACCGATCTGGATGCAGTCGGCGTACTGGTCGACGAGCTTCAGCGACTCTTCGTCGATCGCCTCGGTGACGATCGGCAGGTCGAACTCCTCGCGCACGCGCGCCAGGATCTCCAGGCCGCGCTCGCCCAGGCCCTGGAACGAGTACGGCGACGTGCGCGGCTTGTACGCGCCGCCGCGCAGGAGCTGGCCGCCGGCGCGCTTGATGCCCTCGGCGATGGCACGCGTCTGCTCGAGCGACTCGACCGCGCATGGTCCGCCGACGACCACGATGCCGTTGCCGCCGACGTCGATGCCGCCGATCGAGACCACCGTGTCGTCCGGCTTCGCCTCGCGGCTGACCAGCTTGTAGGCATGCGTGACCGGGATGACTTCCTTGACGCCGGGAAAGTTCTCGATGACGAACGGGTCTTTGCTGCCCTGGTGTCCGGTGATGCCGATGGCGGTGCGATGCGCGCCGGGGATCGGATGCGCTTTGAGTCCCAGGCGTTCGATGTGCCGGACGACGGCTTCGATTTCTTCGGGCCGGGCGCCGGCCTCCATGACGACGAGCATTGGCGGGATCTCCTGCTGAGTCCGCGCGGAATCGTTGCTCTCCGCGGCGGCGTTCTAAGCGTGGTCAGTATAATCGACACCCCGATCGTCACACTCCGGAGCCAGACCATGAAGAAAGCGCTCGTGCTGTTCACGTTCGCGTCGCTCATCGCGGCGCAGTCATTCGCCTCGTACATCGTCGTTCTCAAGGGCGGCAAGCAGTACAAAGCGAAGGCGAAGTGGACCATCGTCAACGGCAAGGCGCTGGTGCAACTGGAGAACGGTCAGTCGATCACGATCGACCCGAATCTGATCGACGAAGCGAAGTCGGAAGAGACGACGCGGCTCGGCCTCGGCGACGTGCGCATCATGAACCTCGACGCGCCCCAGCTTCCCGGCGGCGTCGCCCCGAAGTCCGCTCCGACCCTCGGCGACCAGATCAAGCTTCGCAAGCCGAATCAGCAGACGCCCGCGGCCGCCACGGCCGCACCCGCACCGGTTGCGACGCCGGTCAGCAACAGCGCGATCAGCACCGAAGTCATCATGAAGTTCGAGCGCGCGTACGAGAACGTCGGCATCTTCGAGCACAAGCTGACGTCGTCCGGCGCGCACTCGATCCGCGCGGAGCTCACCGCCGACAGCGAGGACAAGGTGTTCAACGCCATCTCCGCGACGTCGTTCCTGATGGTCCGCAACGCGGGCGTCACCGGCGCGCAGGTCGACATGGTCGAGCTCTTCATGCGGACGACGAACGGCGGAGCCGCCGGACGTTTTCAGATGACGCGCGACGACGCGACGGCGCTCGATGCGAAGAGCATCTCGCAGCAGGAGTACTTCGTGCGCAAGGTCATTTACTAGCGCAACACTTCTGCTCGCGCCTGCCCGCCGTACACCATCACGTAGCGAAAGTGCCGCACCTCGGGGTCGATGACCGTCCGTTCCCCTGGCGCGAACACCACCGGCCGGATATCGCCCTCCACCGTAAACAGCTCCGGCCGCACGTTCGCGAATCGCAGCTTGATCTCGCGCGGCTGTCCGCTGGCGAAGTTGATCGCAAGGCGCGCGCGGCCGTCGCCGCTCTCGCCGAAGTCGTACGCGGTCGCGCGGACGCGGCGTGAGCCGACCACCGCCACGCCGCCGATGACCTTCGTCTCCGGGATGCGGGTGAAGAACGTGAACGCGTCGCGCGGCGCGATGACCTTCTGCACCGGCACCTGCGGTTTGCCCGGCGCAGTGGCGAGGTAGTTCCAGCGTCCCGTCGGCGGTTGCCCGAGGATCATCGGAACGGCGAAAGAGCCGGCATCGCGCGACGGAAGCGCGTCGTTCCACGTTCCGAAGATCTTCCAGCTCGCATCGGTGACGACGTAGTTCTCGATCTCCGGCGAGATGTCGAGCGCGGCGAGCAAGCCGCCGACGCCGTTCGTGCTGCGCACTGCCACCACGATCCGGTTGCGGCCCGTCTTCGCGACCTGCGTCACGTCGAAGACATCGAGCGCGTCATGGTCCTCGCCGAAGCGGCGGCCGCCGATCTCCTGGCCATTGAAATAGAGCGTGTACTCGGGATCGCCCGCGACCTTGATCTTCGTGTAGTAGCGATTGGCCGGCAGATCGAAATCGCGCGCGGCGAAGAAGACGACCGGCACGTCGCGGCTGAGCTGATGGCGCGGCCAGATCCACTGCGCCTTCCCCGTCACGTCGAAAAACTTCTGCGAGTAGAGGCGGTTGAGATGCGTGAACGCGGCGACGAAGAGGAAGCCGAGGACGATCACGATCGTGAGCCGGCGCATCAGATCGCGGTCCTCGCTGCGGATAGAATGCTCGGCCGGCATGAAGGCGGTGATTGTAATTCCGGCGCGCTACGGCTCGACGCGCTTCCCAGGCAAGCCGCTCGTGCCGATCGCCGGCATCACGCTGATTCAACGCGTCTGCGACCGCGCGAAGCTGACCAGGCGCGCCGATGCGATCTACGTCGCGACCGACGACGACCGGATCTTCGAGCACGTCGCCGGCTTCGGCGGCAAGGTCGTGAAACCGCTCGGCGACTTTCAAACCGGCACCGACCGCATCGCCGCCGCGCTGCCGCTGATCGAAGAGCGCGAAGGCGCGACGTTCGACGCGATCGTCAACGTGCAGGGCGATGAGCCGCTGATCGACATCGGCACCGTCGATGCGTTGATCGAGCGTCTCGAGACGACCGACGCCGACATCGGCACGCTCGCCTGCCCGCTCGAAACGGACGACGAATTCGTCAACCGCGACGTCGTGAAAGTCGTGGTCGACGACTTCGGCAACGCGATCTACTTCTCCCGCGCGCCGATCGGATCACGGACCACGGCACTTCGTCACATCGGCGTCTATGCCTATCGCCGTGAAGCAATTACGCGCTTCGTGAGCCTCCCGCAGTCGACGCTGGAGCGCGCGGAATCACTGGAACAGTTGCGGGGCCTTCAGCAGCGCTTTAAAATTGCGGTGCTACAGACAACGAAGCCGCACCTCGGAGTCGATCGCCCCGAGGACGTCGTAAGGGTTGAGAACGAACTTGCGAAGCAACCGTGATATTCGAGGGAAAGCGCAGTGAGCTTCGGGCTCACTGTCTTCACAACACGGCGTACTCAGCGGCAAAGTCTCCCCACAAAACCAACCGAATTTCGAATTAAGAATTGCGAATTAAGAATCCGTCTGCTCGCGGGCATGGGTTCTTCATTCTCAATTCTTCATTCGAAATTCTTAATTCAACTCGGCATGGAGGCATGATGAGCACAAAATACATCTTCATCACCGGCGGCGTCGTTTCCGGACTCGGCAAGGGCATCGCTGCGGCCTCCATCGGCGCATTGCTCGAAGCGCGGGGCTTCCGGGTCACGCTGCAGAAATTCGATCCGTACATCAACGTCGATCCCGGCACGATGTCGCCGTTCCAGCACGGCGAAGTGTTCGTGACCGATGACGGCGCGGAGACCGACCTCGACCTCGGGCACTACGAGCGCTTCACCTCGATGCGCGCCTCGCGCAAGAACAACTACACGACCGGCCGCATCTACCTCAAAGTCATCGAGAAGGAACGGCGCGGCGATTACCTCGGGAAGACCGTGCAGGTCATCCCGCACATCACCGACGAGATCAAGAAGTGCATCAAGGAAGTGAGCGACGGCGTCGACGTCGTCATCGTCGAGATCGGCGGCACGGTTGGCGACATCGAGTCGCTCCCCTTCCTCGAGGCCATCCGCCAGTTCCGGCAGGAGATCGGCCGCGGCAACGCGATCAACGTCCACCTCACGCTCGTGCCGTACATCAAGGCGAGCGAAGAGCTGAAGACGAAGCCGACGCAGCATTCGGTGAAAGAGCTGCGCGAGATCGGCATCCAGCCCGACATCCTCCTCTGCCGTTCGGAGCACACCATCCCCGAAGACATGAAGAAGAAGATCGCGCTCTTCTGCAACGTCGAAGACGACGCCGTCATCCCGGCATACGACGTCGAGTTCATCTACCAGGTGCCACTGACGTTCGCGCGCGAGGGTCTCGACGAGATCCTCCTCGACAAGCTGCATCTCCCGCACGAGGAGATCGGCGCGCTGACGCGGTGGGAAGAGATCGTGCGCAAGATGCGGCATCCGGAGGACGAGGTGCGCATCGGATTCGTCGGCAAGTACGTCGAGTTCGGCGATTCGTACAAATCGCTCAACGAGGCGCTGGTGCACGGCGGCATCGCGAACAACGTGAAGGTGCGCATCGTCTACATCGACTCCGAGTCGCTGGAGGAAGAGGGCTACCACGGCGAGCTCGGAAGCGTCGACGGCATCCTTGTCGGCCCCGGCTTCGGCTCGCGCGGCGTGGAAGGGAAGCTGCGCGCCATCCGCTACGCGCGCGAGAAGCGCATCCCCTACTTCGGCATCTGCCTCGGCATGCAGTGCGCGACGATCGAGTTCGCGCGCAACGTCGTGGGGATGGTCGGCGCGAACTCGACGGAGTTCGACGACGAGGCGCCGTACAAGGTCATCTACAAGCTGCGCGATCTGATCGGCGTCGACGCCCTCGGCGGCACGATGCGTCTCGGCAAGTATCCGTGCTCGCTGAAGGAAGGCTCGCTCTCCCGCGACGCGTACGGCACGGAGCTCGTCGAGGAGCGCCACCGCCATCGCTACGAAGTGAATCCGGAGTACGTGCCGCAGCTCGAGGAGCGCGGCCTTCGCGTCACCGGCGCATCACCCGACGGCAAGTTCGTGGAGATGGTCGAGCTGGAAGGACACCCGTGGTTCGTCGGCTGCCAGTTCCATCCCGAGTACAAGTCGCGTCCAAGCGCGCCGCATCCGCTGTTCCGTTCGTTCGTCGCCGCGGCCCGCGCGTACAAGGCGTCGAACAAGACGACGGTGCAAATGCCGCAGCCGCGCGCGGCGGAGGAGATGGTCTGATTGTTCGGCATCGGCATTCCCGAACTGCTCCTCCTTTTTGTCGTCATCCCCCTGGTCGTGCTCTGGATCTGGATGCTCATCGAATGCGCGACGAAGGAGACCGGCAATGACCGAATCGTCTGGACGATCATCATCGTATTCACCCAGGGAATCGGCGCGCTGATCTACTTCTTCGTCCGCCATCTGCCGCGGCGCAGGCTGACGTAGGGCGGGTCCTCCGACCCGCCCCCGTCCCGCGATGCCTACATCACGTCCTTCGAGTTGATGTCGATCGTCACCGTGAAGCCGTTCGTGCCGCGGAATTCGAACGCCTTCTCGCCGAGGTGATACGCCTCGATCTTGTTCGGCATGAGGTTGAAGCCGTCGTTGCGCGGCGCGGCGACGTAGCGGAGGTTGGTGATCGTCACCGGATCAGAGGTCATGCCCTGCACGGCCGCGAGCTCGATCTCGGCCGCCTTGCCGCCGTCGAGCTTCGCCACGGCGGCGCTCTTCGTCGCGTTCCATTCGATCGGCGCGTCCTTGCCGATCGACAGCGACTTCCACTTCAACGGATAGATCTTCGGCAGGATGGCCAGCACGCCGTCGCGCTGCTCCTTCGTCACCGATGGATCGAACGTGACGATTCCCCATTCCGCCACGCCCTTCGAGAAATCGGCGCCGAGGTCGCCGGTCATCCAGAACTTCACGCCGTCGAGCTTCGTCGCGCCCCAGGTGCCGCGGTTCACGTGATACGCGATATTGCCGAGGCAGTAGTGCTCCGCGTGACCGTTGTGCGTGTGCTCGGCCGGTTTGCCGGCGAAGAAACACTGGCAGAACATCGGACAACTGCACGCCTCGATGATCGTCGCGTTCATCGCCCAGTCGGGAGCGGGCGGCGGCGTATCGGCCGCGGAGGCAAAGAGAACCAGGGCCAGTAGAGAGAGACACAGGCGGGCCAGTTTCATGGATACAACTCCTCCTTCCGATCGCGTTTGATGCCGGGAGGGCCGCGGAGGTGTCAGCGAATCAGCGTGGCGAACCGCGCGTCGCCGCGCAGCGGGTCGAACGACTTCTCGAACGGCAGCCACTTCACCTGCCAGTCGTTGTTCCGCTTCACCTGTTCCAGCAGCGACAGCGCGGCCTCGCGCTCGCCGAGCTCCGCGCTCAGCATCGCCCGGTAGTACGGCGGGAAGAAGCGCACCTTCGCCGCGTCGTCGATCTGCCGGGCGACGGCTCGCGCATCGTCGATGCGGCCGGCGCGCGCGAGGATGATCCCTTTCCACACCAGGAAATTCGGATTCAGCGCGACGTTCGCGCGCTCGATCTGGGCCAGCGCGTCGGCATGACGTCCCATGGCCGAGTAAACCATGGCCAGGCTCGCCACGCCGGTCGCGTAGTCGGGGAACTGCTCGGTGAGATTGAAGAGCACCGACACCGCGCGGTCGTACTGGCGCGTCACCATGAGATGCGCGGCGTACGACGACAACACGTGCGGCGACATCGGATCGAGAGCGCGCGCCCGCTGATGGACCCGCTCCGCCTCCCCGAACTTCTGCTGCAGCAGCAGCCGATTCGCGCGGTAGAGCCATGCCTCCGCGAAATTCGGATCGAGCTCCAGCACGCGCGCTTCCTCCCGCTCGTAACGCGCGTCGTCTCCGGTGACCTCGGCCACCAGCGCGAGGTACCAGTGCCCCTCGGCGAGCGTGTCGTCGATGGCCACCGCCCGCTCCGCTTCCGCTTTCTCCTGCCGCAATCCTTCCGCGGTCGGCACGAGGCCCAGCACCGCCTGCCGGCCGTGCGCATGCGCCAGTGCCGCCCAGGCCTGGGCGTAATCGGGATCGAGCCCCAGCGCGTGCTGGTAGTGCGAGATCGCGACCTTGAGCGACGGCGCTGTCTCCTTCTGCGCCGCGTGCCGTCCCCGCTGATATGACGCGTACGCCTCGGGATTGCGCGTCTGCGCACGCTGCGGCGCGACGTCGAGACGGGCGCGCGTGCTCAGATCGCTGACCACCTCGTGGGCCAGCGCCGTCGCTTCGCCCAGCGAGCGCGCGTATTTGCTCCCCCACAACAAGCTGCCGTCCGCGGCGCGCACGAGCTGCGTATCGAGCGAGAGCAGACCGCTTCCAGCCGTCATCTTCGTCATCAGGACGGCGTCGACGTTCAGCTCCCGCGCGACGGCCCGCGGATCCTTCGCGCCGCGATAACGCGCGGTCGATGAATTGGCGATGACGCGCAGATCGGCGTTGCGGCTCAGGTCCCGCACGATGTCGTCCGCCATGCCGTCGCCGAGGAACTCCATCTCCGGAGCGGCGCCGGTGAACGGCAGCACGGCGATCGAGTCGATGGCGGGAGCGCGGCCCTGCGTGCCGACGATTGCGGCGGCGATCACGACCAGGACGGCCGCCGCGGCCGCGATCAGCCAGCGCCGCGGATGACGCGGTCGGAAGCGCAGCGCGCGGCGCACGTCGGTCGTCTCGACCACGCCGCGGATGTCCGCCGCGACCTCGTGCATCGACGCGTAGCGCTGCTCGGGTTTTTTCGCCAGACAGCGGCGCGCGATCCGATCGAGCGACGGATGCGCCAGAGGCGCGGGCTCCTTGTGCAGGATGTCGTACATCACGTCGATCGGATTTTCCCCGTCGAACGGCGGCTCGTTCGCCACCACCTCGTGCAGCATGCAGCCGAAGGCGAAGACGTCGGAGCGATGATCGATCTGCCGCAGGCCGGTCACCTGCTCCGGCGACATGTAGCCGATGGTGCCGACGACCATCCCCTGCGTCGTGAAATGCGCGCGTCCGTCGAACTTTGCCGTCGCCTCGCCCAGCACGATTGGAATCTGCTTCGCCAGTCCGAAGTCGACGACCTTGGCGAAGCCGTCTGCCGACACCATCACGTTCTCCGGCTTCAGGTCGCGGTGCACGATGCCGTGATCGTGCGCGCAGGCCAGTCCGTCCGCGACGTTCGCTAGATGCCGCAGCAGCACAGCGAGCGGATCGCTCTCCATGTGCGTCCGCAACGTCGAGCCGCGGATCAGCTCCATGGCCACGTAACGGACCGCCTGCCCGTCGACCGCCGCCTCGCCGATGTCGTGGATGGTGACGAGGTGCGGATGGTTCAGCGCCGACGCGCTGCGCGCTTCGTGCTCCAGCCTCGCCAGCGCGGCGCGGTCGGCGGCCAGCGCCTCGGGCAGGATCTTGATCGCCACCTCGCGCTCGAGCCGGACGTCGCGGGCGCGATAGATCTCCGCCATCCCGCCGCTGCCGAGGTGGTCGAGGACCTCATACGGTCCGAGCCGCGCACCAGGTTCGAGGGGCATATCAGGATGGATTGAATTGTACGCCGCGGCATGAGTCCGTCCTAAATTCAGAAATTAGCATGCTAGAACTAGCACACCGCCTGAGCATGCGCTCCCCTCCATCACGCTAAATCACTGCTGCGATGGTACTTGCGGTTTTGGCACGGATGGCAGCCGGGTTGCTGTGACGTCGCCTACACCCACGGCATCCGGAAAGAGGAGCACATCATGACGTTCAACATCCGCCGCCGGCTCGCGGCCGGCTTTCTCACGATCGTTCTGCTCGGCAGCGGAGTCTGCACGGCCGTCCTCGTGCTGCTGACCGCCAGCATCCACCAGCTCGAAGACGTCGTCACCGTCGCCGACTCCATCCGCCAGAAAGGGATGAAGCTCCGCTTCGACATGATGACGATGAGCGACAGCATGCGCGGCTATCTCATCGATCCCACGTCGAAGAGCGAGGCGCAGCGCAAACGCGCGGCGGACGAGGAGTTCCTGCGCGACGTCGAGGACATCCGCAAGCTCGCGCCGAATGAAGAAGTCCTCAGCCTGATCAGCCACGCCGCGGAGATGGACTCGACGTCCGTCAACCGGCTGGAGGACGAAGTGCTCGACCTGATCTCGAAAAATCAGATCGAGGACGCCAAGAAGAAGTACGTCACCGAATACCTGCCGGTACGCCATGAACAGGAGGCAGTCATCCGGCAGATGGAAGAGGTCACGGACAAGAGCGCCTCGCAGGCGTTCGCCTCGGCGCAGTCGCGCTATCACACCGTCCGCAGGGTGACGATCGTCCTGGTGACCCTTCTCGTCGTCGCCGGCATCGTGCTGTCGCTGCTTCTTTCCAACTCCATCGCCGCGCCGATCGTGCGGATGGCGGAATCGGCGAACCGCGGCGCGCGCGGCGACGTGGGCGACTCGCTCGAATTCGACACGCGCGGCGACGAGCTCGGAGAACTGAGCCGGTCGATGAACGCGATGTACGGCTATCTGAAGTCGATGGTCGCCGTGGCCGAGAAAATGGCGGAAGGCGACTTGAGCGTCAACGTCGCGCCGCGATCCGAGGACGACGCGTTCGGTATCGCCTTCTCCACCATGGTGCGGAAGCTCGTCGAGGTCATCTCGGAAGTGCGTTCGTCGGCGGCCTCGCTCTCCACGGCCGCCGGCCAGTTGTCGTCGACGGCGCAGACCGTCTCCAGCGGCAACAGCCAGCAGGCCGCCGCGGTGCAGGAGACGACGGCGAGCCTGGAGCAGATGAACGCCTCGATCGCGTCGAATGCCGGCAACAGCCGCACGACCGGCGAGATGGCGGTCGGCGGCGCGCGCGACGCGCAGGAGAGCGGCGCCGCCGTGCGCGAGACGGTCGAAGCGATGAAGTCGATCGCCCGGAAGATCACCATCATCGAGGAGATCGCCTATCAGACGAACCTCCTGGCGTTGAACGCCGCAATCGAAGCCGCACGCGCGGGCGATCACGGACGCGGATTCGCCGTCGTGGCGACGGAGGTGCGCAAGCTGGCCGAGCGCAGCCAGGCATCGTCGCGCGACATCAGCGCGCTCGCCTCGCAGAGCGTCGGCATCGCGGACCGCTCGGGCGAGCTGCTCGACAAGCTCGTCCCGTCGATTCGCAGGACCGCGGACCTGGTCAGCGAGGTCGTGGCCTCGTCGAAAGAGCAGGCCGCCGGCGTCGCCCAGATCAACCAGTCCCTGGCGCAGGTCGACCAGGTGACGCAGCGCAACGCGTCCGCAGCCGAGGAGCTCGCGGCCACCGCGGAAGAAATGGCGGCGCAGGCCGAAAGCCTGCAGACGCTCGTCGAGTTCTTCCGCACGGGCGGTGCCGACCAGGGCGTCGCGCGGCCGAAGCTCCGCCAGGTGGCGGCGTAGGGGGACGCTCGATGAAGACACTGCGTGTTCTCGCATTGCTGCTCGCCGCCTGCTCTGCCTTCGCCGGCGAAGACGAGGCGCCGATTCAGGACAACAGTTTTCTGGTCGAAGAGGCCTACAACCAGGAGCCGGGCGTCGTGCAGCACATCCTCACGTTCAACCGCTCGCGCCACGGCGACTGGATGTCGACCTTCACCCAGGAGTGGCCGGTCGGCTCGCTGCAGCATCAGTTCAGCTTCACCGCGATCACGGAGAGCGCCGGCGGGCATCGCTCGAACGACCTCGCGATCAACTACCGCTATCAGCTCATCGGCGACGGCAACGCGGCCGTGGCCGTTTCGCCGCGCCTCACGTTGCTGCGCTCGCAGGCGCAGGTGATGATCCCGGTGAGCGTCGTCGTCTCGCCGCGCGTCGTCACGCACTGGAACCTCGGCTACACGACGAATCCGCGCACGCTGAACGCCGCACAAAGCGTGGTCTGGCTCACCTCGCACCGCTTCAACACGCTCGTCGAAACGGTCTGGTCGCACTCGCGCCGCGATCACGATCTCGTCGTCAGTCCGGGGGTGCGATGGTCCTACGACCTGCCGAGCGGACTGCAGATCGTTCCCGGCGTCGCCGTTCCGTTCGACCTCACCGCGCATGAGCGCAGCGTTTTCCTCTACCTGAGCTTCGAACACCCGTTCAGGGACGCCAAATGAACGGGTAGGGATATCCCCACATCCGACCCTCCTTACCTAAGGGGGGAGTGCATGAGCCCATTCGTTCGTGGTTTTGCGACGACCGCGATGCTGGTCACGATCTTTGCCTGCGGCATGTGGCGTCATCCCGTTTCCGGACCGCCCGCGACGGAGTCCGCCGGAGTGGAAGCGGCGGGGTCCTGCGGCAGCCCGGTGGTACCGCCCGACGCGCAGTTTCCGCCCGGCTTCGACTATCCCCAGACTTCGACAGCCGTCCACGCGCAGTGGTCGACCAACGGCGGCGGTCACCGCGCGCGTCTTCACGCCTATTGCCTCTTCGCGGGATTGAATGTGACGGCGCTGCCGCTGAACATTCCGACCTGGCGCACGTGGAAGACGTCGAGCCAGGCCTTCGCGACCCAGTACAACCCGTGGATTCCGAGCGACAAGGATGGAGCTCCGATCCCGGGCGCGCAGGCGTCGCAACCGATGACCATCAACGAATCGAGGTCGCGCGCCAGCGGCAGGTTCGGGGACATTCGGAACAAAGGCCCGATCTACGGAGTCAATGACAGGATCCTCAGCAAACCGGAGTACCAGGACTGTATCGTCCCGATTCCGGATCTGCCGTCCGGTACGCCGCCGCTCTTCAAGCTGAAGGACGGGCAGGTGTTCCAGAGCAACGGCGACATCATGATCGCCACCGTCAGCTACAACACGCCGGCGCTGACGAACATCCTCACCAACACCCTGTACCGCGCGGACATGCTGGACAAGCAACTTCCGGCCGCGGAAGCCCCGCCCAACACGCTCAGGACGCCGATGCCCGCCGGCTCGATCGTGTTGAAAGCGATGTTCTGGCCGGTCGCCGGCGGCTCCCCTTCCCTGACCGCGCTGCCGATCTGGGACTGGGACCGCAACAGGCCGGGATCGGCGTCCGACAACCAGTACGCGGGCTACGAGATGCAGGAGTTCTGGAAGCGCGCGGTGGCGATCTCCAGCGCGCCGGTCGAACGAAAGAACTCGACGGCTGCGGTGGCGTTCCTCTTCGGCGTCCGCGACAAGGAAGGCAAGCCGCTCCCGAAGAACCTGTATGCCGCCCCGATCGTCGGCCTCGATCGCTTCTACTCGCTGTCGAGCGCCAAAATCAAATCGCTCTCCCTGTCGAACTGCGACCGCGCCATTCTCGACGCGTCCGCATACTGGTTGTACAACCGCGAATTCCGGGACGGCGACTCGCTGGCACTGATCGCCATGCACATCATGACCAAGGAGCAACCGTCGTGGACCTTCCAGTCGGCATGGTGGCACCCCGACGCGCAGAGCTGTCCGAAGGGGAACAACAACCGCTTCTGCAGATGGGGCCCGGACTCCGTGCGCACGGGCGACGTCACGTGGAAGAACTACATGATGGTCACGACATACGGAGCGAATCAGCAGCAGGGACAGACGAACTACTCGGCGCCGCTGAACACGACCGGCCCCGTCTGGCCGGTCATCTACAACCCCTACATCGAGCTCGCGGCAACGCATCCGATCACCACGAACTGCATGAACTGTCATGCTCGTGCCGCGTGGCCGCCCGATGATCCGGACCACAAGCCGGACCGCGGACGTGCATCCGCGTACCTCCAGACCGACAGTCCGCATCCGAATCCGCTCGAAACGTTCACGACGAGCACCGGACCGTTCAAGGGGCTGCTGATGCTCGACAACATGTGGGCCGTCTCCGACCGAGCCGGCTATCCCGTTCCGGAGGAGCAACCGGCTCACTGAGCCAGCAGCGCGTTGAAGCGCCCATCACTACGCAGCGAATCGAGCGACGGATCGAACGGCAGCCAGATCGTGTGCCAGTCGCCGTCGCGTTTCGCTTCCTCGAGCAGGGCGATCGCGCGGTCGCGATCGCCGAGGACCGCGCGTAATCCGGCGCGCTGATACGGCGCGTTGAAGCGCGTCTTGGCCTCGGAGTCGACCGCGTCCGCGATCGCGCGCGCCTCGGCGATGCGTCCGGCGCGCGCGAGCACGATCCCCTTCCACGTCCGGAAGTTCGGATTGTCTTCCTGCTTCTCCTGCTCGATCGCGGCGAGCGCCTCGGCGTGGCGTCCCATCACCGAGTAGACCTCCGCGAGGTAGGCGTGCGCGTTCGCGTAATCGGGGAACTGCTCCGTCACCATGGTCAGCGTCTTCAGCGCGTCCTCGTAGCGGCGGACGAGATAGAGATGAATGCCGAACGACGCCGCGGGACTGGGCGACAGCGGATCGAGCTTGCGCGCCTGCTCGAACGTCCGGAAGGCGTCGGTGATCTTCCCCTGCATCAGGAGATTGTTCGCCTGATCGAAGTAGGCCGGCGCGAAGTTCGGATCGAGCTCCAGCACGCGCGCGCGGCGCCGCTCATGCTCCGCGCGATCGCCGCGCGTGCCCGCGGCGAGAGCGAGCGTCCAGTGCGCCTGTGCCAGCGAGTCGTCGATCGCCAGCGCCTTGCGCGCCTCCGCTTCCTCCTGCACCAGGCCGTCGCGCGTCGAGACGATGCCGAGAATGCCCTGGCGTCCGTGCGCCTGCGCGAGCGCGGCCCAGGCGCCCGCGAACTGCGGATCGAGCTCCAGCGCGTGATTGAAATGCTCGATCGCCGCCTTGAAGCCGGGCGCCGTCTGCTTGCGAAGCTCCTGCTGGCCGCGCAGGTACGCCTCGTACGCGGCGGCGTTGCTCGTCGCGTTGCGCTGCGGCACGAGCTTCAGACTGACTTCGTCGCAGAGATCGCGCGCGATCTCCGCCTCGAGCGTCACGAGATTCGACAGGTTGCGCGAGTAGCGCTTCCCCCACAACGCGGCGCCGTCGCTGGCGCGCACGAGCTGCGCGTCGAGCGACACGACGCCCTCCGCCGTGCGCAGCTTGCCGACGAGCACCGCGTCGACGTTCAGCTCGCGCGCGACCTTCTGCGGATCGACGTCCTTGTTGCGATACCGCGCCACCGACGAGCTGGCGATGACGCGCAGCGTCGGAATGCGGCTGAGGTCATTCACCACCTCTTCCGCGATTCCCTCGCTCAGAAACGCCGCCTCGGCGTTCGCCGCGGTGTTGAGGAACGGCAGCACGGCGACCGAGCCGATGGTCGCCGGCCGCGGATGCAGCAGATAGACGATTGCGGCGGCGAGCGCGATCGCCGCGACCACGGCCGCGATCACGAGCGGCCGACGGCGTTTCGGCGGTCGGTGCACGTACTCCATCGGCTTCGTGATCGCGCTGCGCAATTCCGACGCGACGTCGCGCATCGACGAGTACCGCGCGCTCGGATTTTTCTCCAGGCAGCGCCGCGCCACGCGATCGAGCACCGGCACCGGAAGGGGCGGCGGATCGGTGTAGATGATCCGGTGCATCGTGTCGATCTTCGAGTCGCCGCGGAAGACTTCGCTCTTCGTCACCGCCTCGTGCAGCATGCAGCCGAACGAGAACATGTCGGCGCGATGGTCGACGAGGCCGCCGGTGAGCTGCTCCGGCGCGATGTAGCCGACGGTGCCGATGATCGTTCCCGCGGCGGTGGTGAGCGGCGCGGTGATCGCGTCCTGCATCTCGCCGAGCGGCGTCACCGGCTTGGCCAGTCCGAAGTCGACGAGCTTCGCGTAACCGTCCTCGGAGATCATCACGTTCTCCGGCTTCAGGTCGCGATGCACGATCCCGTTCTCGTGCGCGCGGGCCAGGCCGTCGGCGATGCCGATGAGATAGCCGACGAGCTTCGACGCGTCGTCCTGCATGTGCTCGCGCAGGCTCGTGCCGCGGATCAGCTCCATGGCGAGGTAGTGCACGTCCTTGCCGTCGACGTTCGCGCTGCCGACGTCGTAGATCGTGACGATGGCGGGATGGTTGAGTCCCGACGCGGTGCGCGCCTCGCGCTCGAAGCGCATCAGCGCCTCGGGATCGCTGCCCACCGACGGCGGCAGCACTTTGATCGCCACTTCGCGCGAGAGCCGCGTGTCCCGCGCGCGGTAGACCTCGCCCATTCCGCCGCTGCCGAGTGGAGCGAGTACTTCGTACGGCCCGAGGAATGTGCCGGAGACGATTGGCATGCAGGATTGATTTGATTGTATCGCCGCGCCGTTACAATGCGGCCCGCATGACGACGCGCGCCATTCGCATCACGGACGAGATTTCCTTCGGCGGCGATCACCCGCCGCTCTTCATCTGCGGCCCCTGCGTGATCGAGTCGCAGGAGCATGTCCTGCGCATGGCGCGCACGCTCCTCGCGCTGCGCGACGAGCTGAAGATCAACCTCGTCTTCAAGTCGTCGTTCGACAAGGCCAATCGCTCGTCGATCGAATCGTTCCGCGGACCGGGCATCGAGAAAGGTCTGGAGATGCTGCGCGTGGTGAAGGAAGAGACGGGGCTGCCGCTGCTGAGCGACATCCACGAATGGCAGCAGGCGGAGCGCGCGGGCGAAGTGCTCGACATCATCCAGATCCCGGCGTTCCTCTGCCGCCAGACCGATCTGATCGCCGCCGCCGCGCGCACCGGCAAGCCGGTCGGCGTGAAGAAGGGACAGTTCCTGTCGCCCGAGGAGACGAAGAACATCATCGACAAAGGACACGAGGTCGGGAACGACCGCGTCTTCATCACCGAGCGCGGGACGTCGTTCGGCTATCAGAACCTGGTGGTCGACATGCGCTCGTTCCCGATCGTGCGCGCCCTCGGCGCGCCTGTCGTCTACGACATCACGCACTCGATGCAGCGGCCGGGCGGCGAAGGAAAGCAGACCGGCGGCACGCCGCAGTTCGCGCGACCGCTCGCGCGCGCGGCGGCGGCGGCGGGGGCGGACGGCTTCTTCATGGAAGTGCACGACAACCCACCCGAGGCGCTGAGCGACAAGACCACGCAGCTCCGCCCCGAGGTAGCGCGCGCGATCATCTCGGACGTGCTGGCGATACGCGCGGCACTGCCGCAGATCTGACATGTCACGCTTCCGCACGATCCTTGCGGCCGCGATCGCACTCTTCCTCCTCCTCACGCTGCTCGATCGCTTCAAGCTGATCGAGCTGCTGCTGCTGCGCACCGGGCTACCGCTGGTGGTGGCACTCGCGGAGTCGATCGCCATCATCGGCGCCGGCTTCGCGGTGCGCGGACTGCGCGGGCGCGTCTGGCGCGTGCACGACGAGAGCGGCGCGCTCGATCTCCCGCTCGACTTCGTCATCGGCTATCCGATCTTCGGGACGCTCTGCTTCCTCGCCGGCACGATCAGCGTGGCGAAGTGGACGATGCTGCCGCTGCTGATGATCGCGATGGTGTTCGGGGCGTATGCCATCGCGCGGTGGCGCGAGACAGCGGACGGCGGACAGCGGACAGCCGGCATTCCGGCATCCATCCCCATCGCCATCGTGTTCCTCTGCGCGCTCGTCGCGGCGCAGGCTCCGCCCGCGAGTCTCGACGAGCTCGCGTATCACCTCGCCATTCCGAAGACGTGGCTGCTCGAAGGTCGCGCGATCGCGCTGCCGCTCCTCTCGCATTCGTACTTTCCGCTCGGCATCGAGTCGGCCGATCTGCCGCTCCTCACGCTCCTCGGCGACGACGGCGGCATCGCCTCGCACTTCGTCCATCTCCTCGCGGCGATCGCGACGGCCGTGCTGATTCAACGCCGCGCGAAGAACCTGCTCATCACCGCGGCGATCGTCACCACGCCCGCGATCGCGATCACCGCCGGATGGTCGATGGTCGACTTCCCGCTCCTCGGCATCTGCGTCGCGCTCTGGCTCGCGCTCGAAAACGACGACGACGCGACGGCGGCGGCCGCGATCGGCGCGGGACTGCTGACGAAGTACACGTTTGTTCCGTTCGCAGTGGTCGCGTTGGCGGTTGGCAGGAGATGGCGGCCGGCGATTCCGGGTTTGCTCATCGGCTCCGTTTTTTTTATCCGCAATCTGATCATCGCGGGGAATCCGGTCGCGCCGTTTCTCTCCGCGACCTCACCGCATCTCACGCATTACCGCTCGTACCTCTCCGACTACGTCTTCGATCCGCAGTTCATCGACGAATCGCTCGGCGCGGCGATGCTGACACTTGCGCCGCTCGTGGCCGGCGTCATCCCGTTCGCGCTCCTCGCCGCGGGGATCGCGTTCTTCATTCTCGGGCCCTCGTCGCGTCTGCTCGTCCCGTTCTTCGCCATTCCGGCGATCAGCGCGAGCGTGGAAAAGAAATGGCTTCGCTGGCTCGTCGTGATCGCCATCGCGGTGCAGACCGCGATGGTCGTCTATCTCACCGATCGCAGCGGCGCCTTCGGACTGCTGGCCGGCGAAAGCGAAGCGGCTTTTCTGCTAAAGCAACGGGCGTCGTTCGCATCGATCCGCTGGCTCAACGCGACACTTCCCGAGAATTCACGCACGCTGGTGATCGGCACGGGCGAGAGCTTCTGGTTCGCGCGCCGCGTGCGCGCGGGAGGGAACTTCGATTCGGAGCGGATCTCGGCGTACCTCGCGACGCCAACGCCGGACGCGCTGCGCGAGAGGCTGCGCGCGGAAGGGATCACGCACATCGCCATCATCACCGTCACTGCGCCGCCGACGCAGGTGGCCCAGAAAATCGAAGAGCGGCAGACGCGCTTGACGCCTGCCGCTCAGAGGATGTTGTCGCAGTTTCTGGATCGTTATGCGGCGAGCGTCACGGCCAGAGGCAACGCGACGCTGTTCGCGATCAAACCGTAACGGCCTCACCCACCCCAGCCGCCGCGCGCAGCGCATCGGCCTTGTCGGTCTGCTCCCAGGTGAACTCCGGCTCCGTGCGGCCGAAGTGTCCGTACGCCGCGGTCTTCTTGAAGATCGGACGGCGGAGCTTGAGCGAATCGATGATGCCGCGCGGCGTCATCTGGAAATGCTCGCGCACCAGCTCGGCGATCTTCGACGCGTCGATCTTCGCCGTGCCGAACGTGTCGACGTAGACCGACACCGGATCGGCCACGCCGATCGCGTACGCGAGCTGCACTTCGACCTCGTCCGCCAGGCCCGCGGCCACGACGTTCTTGGCGATGTAGCGCGCCATGTAGCACGCCGAGCGGTCGACCTTCGTGGGGTCTTTCCCCGAGAACGCGCCGCCGCCGTGACGTCCGCGGCCGCCGTACGTGTCGACGATGATCTTGCGGCCGGTGAGGCCGGTGTCGCCCTGCGGTCCGCCGACCACGAAGCGGCCGGTCGGATTGATGTGGAAGACGGTGTCCTTGTCGAGCAGCTCGGCCGGGACCGTCGGCTTGATCACCTGCTCGATGATCGCGTCGCGGAGGTCGGTGTTGCTGACGTTCGGCGAATGCTGGGTGGAGATGACGATGGCGCTGGCGCGCACCGGGCGCTTGCCGTCGTACTCGATCGTCACCTGCGACTTGCCGTCGGGACGGAGGAAGTCGAGATCGCCCGACTTGCGCGTGTCGGTGAGGCGCTTGACGAGCTTGTGCGCGAGCTGGATCGGCAGCGGCATCAGCTCCGGCGTCTCGCGGACGGCGAAGCCGAACATGAGGCCCTGATCGCCGGCACCGCCGGTGTCGACGCCCTGCGCGATGTCGGGCGACTGCGGGTCGATGGAGGAGATGACCGCGCAGGTCTCGCTATCGAAGCCGTACTTGGCGCGCGTGTAGCCGATCTCGCGGATCGTGTTGCGGACGATCGACGGGAAGTCGACGTACGTCCGCGTCGTGATCTCACCCGAGATCATGGCGAGACCGGTGGTGACGAGCGTCTCGCAGGCGACGCGCCCCACCGGATCTTCGGCGAGAACGGCGTCGAGAATCGCGTCGGAAATCTGATCGGCGATCTTGTCCGGATGACCCTCGGTCACCGATTCCGACGTGAACAAATGGCGGTTGCTGGACATGAAAAGTGCTCCTTGTGAGTAATCGACGAATACTACCAGAAGGTGACAGTGGGCAGTGGGCAGTGGGCAGGAGATTCGCCCTGCTGCCCACGGCGAACGGCGAACTGCCAACTGTCATCCATCTTGCAGACTCAGCACTCGATGCTCCGCACACGCAATCTGCCCGCCTATCGCGACCTCCTCGTGCTCTTCACCCGCTACGGGCGAAAGGACTTCCACCTCAACTTCGAGCCCGACGAGATCGTCGCCACGAACGACGAAGCCGAGGCCCCGATCGAGCCGGAAGTGAAGGCGCGCGCGCAGGCGTTCGCCAAGTCGCTCAAGGAGCTCGGACCGACCTACGTGAAGTTCGGACAGCTCCTCTCCACCCGTCCCGACATCGTGCCGCGCGAGTACATCGACGAGCTCGAGCAGCTCCAGGATTCGGTCGAGCCGTTCTCGTACGCCGAGGTCGAGAAGACGATCGAAGAGGACCTCGGCGTCCGCATCTCCAAAGCCTTCCAGTCGTTCGACGCCACTCCTCTCGCGGCCGCCTCCCTCGGGCAGGTGCATTCCGCGGTGCTGCGCGACGGCCGCGAAGTCGTGGTCAAGGTCCAGCGGCCGAACGTGCGCGAGCAGGTGAAGCACGACCTCGAGGTCTTCGCCGAGATCGCCGGCACGATCGAAGAGCACTCCGACGTCGGCCGGAAGATGAACCTCGTCGCCACGCTCGAACAGGTGCGCCTCACGCTGACCAACGAGCTCAATTACCTGCAGGAGGCGCGGAACACCGACCTGCTGCGCCAGAACCTCGCGCAGTTTCCCGAGATCTACATCCCTGCCGTCATCCACGACTTCAGCTCATCGCGCGTCCTCACCACGGAGCTCATCAAAGGACGCAAGGTCTCGAAGCTCACGCCGCTGATGATCGTCGACCGCGACTACGCCGAGCTCGCGGCGGTGCTGACGCGCGCCTACCTCAAGCAGATCTGCGTCGACGGCTTCTGGCACAGCGATCCGCATCCCGGCAACGTCTTCCTGCGCGGGAACCAGGTCGTCCTCCTCGACTTCGGGATGGTCAGCCGCATCACGCAGGAGATGCAGGACGAGATCATCAAGCTGCTGCTGGCGATCTCGTCGAACAACGGCGTGGAGGTGGCGGAGTGCTGCGTCCGGATGTCGGAGATCGAAGAGCGCTTCGACATCACGAAGTTCCATCGCGAGATCTCGACGCTCATCGCCGCGTTCCACGACGTCGATCCGAACAGCATCAACACGGGGCAGATGCTCTTCCAGATCATCTCCCTGGCGAACAACAACGAGCTGCGCGTGCCGGCGGAGCTGGCGATGCTGGCCAAGACGCTGCTGAACCTCGACGGCATCACCAAAAAGCTCGATCCCCACTACGACCCGCAGCGCGTCATCCGCGAGTACTCACAGGAGCTGATGACGCAGAAGCTGCATCAGAAGTTCGAGCCGAAGAATTTCTACCCCGCGCTGCTCGACCTCAACCAGCTCGTGCTCGACCTGCCGCACCGCGCGCGCGAGATCCTCGACCTCACCGCCGGCGGCAAGCTGACGTTCGGCGTGAAACTGACGCAGGCCGAGGAGTTCCTCAGCGGCATCCACAAGATCGCGAACCGGATCACCGTCGGCCTGGTGATCGCCGCGCTGCTCGTGGCGTCGTCACTGATGATGCGCGTCCCCGCAACGTTCCACCTCTTCGGCTACCCCGCGCTCGGCGTGATCGGATATTTGCTCGCAGGGGCGGCGGCGGTCTACCTCATCTTTTCGATTCTGATGAAGGACCATAAGGACAAGGAACGGGCGAAGATAAAGTGACCGGATTTTAGCTGTTGAGCGGTTGAGCTATTAAGCGGTTGAGCTCAACAGCTAAACAGCTCAACCGCTGAATAGCTGGTCAATTTGGTGACCCCGAGAGGACTCGAACCTCCGACCTTGAGTTTAGGAAACTCCTGCTCTATCCACCTGAGCTACGGGGTCTTACGGCTGAGAAGGGTATCATTCGCGCCGGCTCGCCGCAATTTTCACGAGCGCCTGGGCGTTGCATGTCGAAACCGCAAATAACTGAGGAGAATTCGACGCTCGATGAGACGCCGTGCTGCTGCGCTGTTCCTGACATTAATCGTCCCTGCCATCGCTTCCGCTCAGCTCCAGCTCAACGTCGACCGGCTCGCCGGGACGCCGCTGGGGGGCTCGTATGTCGACGGGACCGGCGCGAGCGCACGCTTCTCGTTGCCCCACGCCGTCGTCACCGATGACGCAGGCAACATCTACGTCGCGGACAACGGCAACAACGTCATCCGCAAGATCACCGCGGGTGTGGTCACGACGCTCGCCGGCAACGGCACGATCGGACCGTCGGACGGACGCGGCAGCGGCGCGCAGTTCAATCATCCGAACGGCATCGCCTTCGATCGCAGCAGCGGCACGCTCGTCGTCGCCGACACGCGCAATCACATCATCCGCCGCGTGACGCTCGACGGACTCGTCACCACCATCGCCGGCACCGCCGGCAAGGTCGGCTCGACCAACGCCACCGGCGCGGCCGCGCGCTTCACCAATCCGGAAGGAGTGGCGGTCGACGGCGCGGGGACCATCTACGTCGCCGACGTCTCCAATCACCTCATCCGCAAGATCGCCGCGGGCGGCGTCGTCACCACGCTCGCCGGCAGCACTGTTTCGGGCCACGACGACGGCTTCGGCACCGACGCTCGATTCACCTTCCCCTGGGGCATCACCAGCGACAACGCCGGCACGCTCTGGGTCGCCGACTCCGGCAACCACACCGTCCGCAAGATCTCGCCGGAAGGACGCGTCACCACCGTCGCCGGACTGGCGAACAACGAAGGCGATGCGAAGGACGGCGTCGGCGAAGCGGCGCGCTTCGACTTCCCGCACGCCATCACCAACGACGGCGCGGGCAACGTCTACGTCGCCGACACCGACAACCACGCGATCCGCAAGATCACCCCCGACGGCACCGTCACCACGCTCGCCGGCCAGCTCGACATCCTCGGATTCGGCGACGGCACCGGCCCGGCGTCGCATTTCTATCGTCCCGCCGGCATCGCGTTCGATGCGTCGACCGGCTTTCTGATCGTCGGCGACCACTACAACAACACCATCCGCCGCGTGAGCACCAGCGGCGTCACGAACACGATCGCCGGCGCGGCGCAGCAGTACGGCTCGACCGATGCGATCGGCTCGGCCGCGCGCTTCTCGTTCCCCGAGGCCGTGGCGACTGATGCGGCGGGCAACGCGTACGTCGTCTCCGACTGCTCGGTGCGCAAGATCACGCCCGACGGCACCGTCACCACGCTCGCCGGCAAGTACGGCGCGCCCGGCAGCACCGACGGCACCGGCGCCGCGGCCCGCTTCAACTATCCGCAGGGCATCGCCGTCGATCGCAACAGCGGCATCATCTACGTCTCCGATTCGTACAACCACACCATCCGCAAGATCACGCAGGCCGGCGTCGTCACGACGTTCGCCGGACTGGCCGGCGATCCGGACGAGGTCTTCTTCAAGGACGGCACCGGCTTCGCCGCGCGCTTTTTCTATCCCTGGGGCATCGCCGTCGATTCGCTCGGCAACGTCTATGTCGCGGACGAGAACAACTGCCGCATCCGGATGATCGAGCCCGCGGGCGTCGTCACGACGTTCGCCGGAAATGGCTTTCAGGGACAGAACAACGGCAGCGCGCTCGGCGCGTCGTTCCGCTTCCCCACCGGCGTCGCCGTCGACGCGGCGCGCAACATCTACGTCGCCGACTACGCCAACAACGCGATCCGCAAGATCACGCAGGCAGGCCAGGTGACGACGCTCGCCGGCAACGTCAACTCGGAAGGCTACGCCGACGGTCAGGGCACGGCCGCGGTCTTCGACAATCCGATCAGCGTCGCGGCCGATGCGGCGGGCAACGTCTACGTCGCCGACTACTCCAACCACGTCATCCGCTACATCTCGACGACCGGCGCGGTGACCACGGTCGCCGGCATGTACGCCTCACCCGGCAACGTGAACGGCGTCGCGAGCGCGGCGCGCTTCTTCTTCCCCGCCGGCATCGCGCTCGATCCGAACGGCAAGCTGCTCGTCGCCGACGAGTCGAATCACGCCGTGCGCATCGCGAACGTCGCCGCGCCGCAGATCACCCGCTTCGATGCGAGCGTGATCCCCGGCACCGGCAGCTACGCGCTGACCTGGACGTCGACGGGCGGCACGACCGCGTCGATCGACAACGGCATCGGCAGCGTCACGGTGAATGGATCGAGGAGCGTCACGCCGTCGGCGACGACGACCTACACGCTGACCGTGACCGGCCCCGGAGGGACGGCCACGGCGCGCACGACGATCCTCCTCGGAGTGCAGCGGCGGAGAAGTACTGGTCGCTAGTTATTCCGCTGAGCCATAAGCTTTTAATGGCAGTGATTTCGCAATTCAGGAGGGTGTGAAAACCGCCCTCCTGGTTGCGCTTTTAGCCCTCACTCCTCAACTCATTGCCCAGACGAAACCGTGCCGCTGGTACCAGCTCCGGTGCCACGACCAGAACGAGATCACGATCGAAGGACTGCCGCCCGAAGCACCGCGCAGCGGCACCGTGATCACCGTCGACGTGAAGAAAAATCAGGTCTATCTCTTCAAGGATGGAGAGCTCGTCAAGACGTCGAAGGCCGCGACCGGCAGCGAGAAGACGCTGGTCAAAGGCGACGACATGTGGATGTTCCACACGCCGCGCGGACACATGAAAGTGCTGCGCAAGATCGATGACCCGGTCTGGCGCAAACCCGACTGGGCCTTCATCGAGGCGGGCGAGCGCGTGCCGCCGAAGGACTCGCCGAAGCGCCTGGTGAAAGGGAAGCTCGGCAAGTACGCCCTCGACCTCGGCGAAGGCATCCTGATCCACGGCACCGACGACATCGCCTCGATCGGCCGCAGCGTCTCCCACGGCTGCATCCGCCTGCCGGAAGAGATGCTCGAGGAGGTCTACAACGCGGCGCGGGTGGGGACGGACGTCTTCATTTTCGAAGGCGCCGCGGACTGACATACGCCGCGAGATGCTCGCCCGTGAGCGTCGATCGCGCGGCCACGAGATCGGCGGGCGTCCCCTCGAACACGATCCTGCCGCCGTCGTGGCCGGCGCCGGGGCCGAGGTCGATGATCCAGTCGGCGTGCGCCATGACGGCCTGGTGATGCTCGATCACGATCACCGACTTGCCGGAGTCGACGAGACGGTCGAGCAGTCCGAGGAGCTGCTCGACGTCGGCGAGATGCAGTCCGTTCGTCGGCTCGTCGAGGATGTAGACGCCGCCCTTCTCCGCCATGTGCGTCGCCAGTTTGAGCCGCTGCAGCTCGCCGCCTGAGAGCGTGGTGAGCGGCTGCCCTAGGCTGACGTAGCCGAGGCCGACGTCGGCGAGGTGCTCGAGGATCTCGTGCGCTGCGGGCAGACGCGCCTCGAAGAACTTCTCGGCCTCGGACACCGACATCGCGAGCACGTCGCTGATGTCGCGGCCGCCGAATTTGTATTCGAGCACCGCGGCCTGGAACCGCTTCCCTTCGCACTCCTCGCAGGTCGTGGCCACGCCCGCCATCATCGCGAGATCGGTGTAGATGACGCCCGCGCCGTTGCAGACGGGACACGCGCCCTCGGAGTTCGCGCTGAAGAGCGCGGGCTTCACGTTGTTGGCCTTCGCGAACGCCGCGCGGATCGGATCGAGCAGTCCGGTGTACGTCGCCGGGTTGCTGCGCCGCGAGCCGCGGATCGCCGTCTGATCGATCGACACCACCCCTTCCCGCGCCGGGATCGAGCCGTGGATGAGCGAGCTCTTGCCGGAGCCCGCCACGCCGGTGATCACGCAGAGCACGCCGAGCGGGATGTCGACGTCGACGTCCTGCAGGTTGTGGAAGTTCGCGCCGCGAATCTCCAGCTTGCCGGTCGCTGTCCGCACCGCCGGCTTGAGCGAGGCGCGATCGTCGAGGTGCCGTCCAGTGAGCGTGTCGCTGGCCCGCAGGCCTTTGAACGTCCCCTCGTAGCAGACGGTGCCGCCCGCCGAACCGGCGCCGGGACCGAGGTCGACGACGTGGTCGGCGATCGCGATCACCTCGGGCTTGTGCTCCACGACGAGCACCGTGTTGCCCTTGTCGCGCAGCCGCAGCAGCAGGCCGTTCATCCGCTGGATGTCGTGCGGATGCAAACCGATCGTCGGCTCGTCGAAGACGTACGTGACGTCGGTCAGCGACGATCCGAGGTGGCGGATCATCTTCACGCGCTGCGCCTCGCCGCCCGACAGCGTGCCCGACGGCCGGTCGAGACTGAGGTAGCCGAGGCCGATCTCGAAGAACGAATCGAGGCTGTGCTGGAGCGCGCCGAGCAGCGGCGCGACCGACTTTTCCTTCAGCCCGCGCACCCACTGCGCGAGGTCGCTGATCTGCATCGCGCACGCATCGGCGATGCTGACCTTCCCGATCTTCGATGAACGCGCCGGCTCGGCGAGGCGCGTGCCTTCGCAGTCGGGACACGTGGCGAACGTCACCACGCGCTCCACGAACGCGCGTACGTGCGGCTGCAACGCGTCGATGTCCTTCGACAGCATCGATCCCTGGATCTTCGGGATCAGGCCCTCGTAGGTCAGGTTGATGCCGTCGACCTTGATCTTCGTCGGCTCTTTGTAGAGGAGGTCGTGCAGCTCTTTCTTCGTGAACTTGCGGATCGGTTTGTCCGGATCGAAGAAGCCGGCGCCGCGGAAAATGCGGCCGTACCAGCCGTCCATACTGTAGCCCGGAATCCGGAGCGCCCCTTCGTTGAGCGACTTGCTGTCGTCGTACAGCTCGGAGAGATCGAAGTCGTTGACGCGCCCCATCCCTTCGCAGCGCGGGCACATGCCGCCGGTGCGGTTGAAGGTCGCCTTCACGGTTTTCCTGTTGCCGCGCTCGATCGTGATCCCGCCGCTCGCGCGCACCGAGGGGACGTTGAAGGAGTACGCGTTCGGCGAGCCGATGTGCGGCTTGCCGAGACGGCTGAAGAGAATCCGCAGCATCGCGTTGGCGTCGGTGATCGTGCCGACCGTCGATCGCGGGTTCGCGCTGATCCGCTGCTGGTCGACGATGATCGCGGTCGTCAGTCCCTCGAGCACGTCGACGTCCGGCCGCGCCAGCGTCGGCATGAAGCCCTGCACGAACGCGCTGTAGGTCTCGTTGATCAGCCGCTGCGACTCCGCGGCGATCGTGCCGAAGACCAGCGAGCTCTTGCCCGAGCCCGAGACGCCGGTGAACACGGTCAGACGGCGCTTCGGGATCTCGATGCTGACGTCTTTGAGATTGTTGACGCGCGCGCCCTGCACGCGGATCAGATCGTGGTGGTCGGCCACGCCTGGCTTATTCATCGCGAGCCCTCGTGGAGCGGCGGGCGCCCCCGCCCGCCGGGACGACAGGCGAGGCGCCTGTCGCTCCACGAGGGCGCTTCGGCGGATAGAGGACGATCGAAGTGCCGGGCTGGCCGGGAGGGCCGACCGTGATCCAGCGCATGCCGGCGTAGCCGACGTCGTTGCGGACCTCGAAGCCGAGGGTGTCGCGATAGAAGCCGAGAGCGGCGTCGGGATCGTTCTGCGGAAGGAAGCTTGCGTGAATGCTGATGTCCATGACCGTCATTCTAGGTTCGGCTTCCCGCCTCGCGCTTCTCGATTCCTGATCGGTCGCGTGACTTGTTTCGCCACGCATGACGGCATCCCTTCCGTCGCCTGCGCCGCGTCATCAGATAGCTGTACGGCGACTCGCCATATGCGATTCGGAACTGGCGGCTGAGGTGTCCGGCCGACATGTTCACGCCGCGCGCGAGCGCCTCGACGTCGAGCGGCTGCGCGTATTCGCGGTCGATGCGATCGCGGACGCGGCGCAGTTTCGCGAGATCGCGCACAGGTGCTCTTCGTCCGTCACGCCCGCACCCGCGACACCACCGCGAGCAGCTCGTCGATGTCGTACGGCTTCATGATCGACGGCACGTTGCGATGCTGCGCTTCGCCGAGGGCGCGAGCGTCGGCGTGGCCGGTGGAGAAGATCACCGGGAGGCCGGGGAAGCGTTTCGCCAGCTCCTCGTACACCTGAAAGCCGCTCATGTCGGGGAGGTTCACGTCGAGCAGTACCAACTCGGGATCGAAGGCGGCGACCGCGGCGACCGCGGCGCCTCCGGTGGTGACGAGGCGGACGTCGAAGCCTTCGTCGATGAGCAGCGCGCAGATCCCTTCGCCGACCGACTCGTCGTCCTCCACCAGCACGATGCGTCGCGGTCCGTTGCGGCCGTGCTGCGGCGGCAGCGGCTCGAGGGCCGGCTTCGGGGCGGGACGGAGGACGAGCGTGAACGTGCTTCCCTCGCCGGGGCGGCTCGAGACCCGCAGCGCGCCCTCCTGCTGCACCATCGCCTGATGGGCGATCGAGAGACCGAGGCCGGTGCCGGAGCGTTTCGTGGTGAAGAGCGGCTCGAAGATGCGGTCGAGGAGGTGCTCCGGAATGCCGGTGCCCGAATCGGTGATCGACACCTCGACCTGTCCATCCGCGGCGCGCGATGCCTCGATCGTCAGCTCGCCGCCGTTCGGCATCGCGTCGCGGGCGTTCACCAGGAGATTCGTCGTCACCTGCATCAACAGAGAATCGTCGCCGCGCGCGTAGAGCCCGGGCTCTTTGATCTTCGTCTCGACGACGCAATTCGGACCGAGCGTCGTCTTCGCCTCGCGCGCCACGTCCGCGATCCACTTCTCCACGTCGATCGTGACGATCGACGTCGACGACACTGGACGCGCCAGCCGCTGGATCTCCTGAGACACCTGCCGCCCGCGTTTGATGGCCTGGAAGATGTGCCTCGTGGCGACGTCGACTTTCGGATCCTCCGGCGCGCGCCGCTTCAGCAGCTCGGCGAACGGGAGGATGCTCATCAGCACGTTGTTGAACGTATGTGCTGCCGACGCGGCGAGCTGCCCGAGGCTGGCCAGGCGTTTTTCCTTTTCGTGCTCGGCCTCTTCGTGGCGGCGGCGCGTGACGTCGCGCGCGATGCCGAGCACGCCGATCACTTCGCCTTCGAGCTTCATCGCCCGCGGCGACGACTCGACGATCACCTCGCCGCCCTCTTTCGTCCGCAGCCGGTAATCGCGCGTGATCCGCTCGCCGCGCATCACGGCGTTGAAATCGTCCATCGACGCTGCGCGATCTTCCGGCGCGATCAGCTCTTCGAACGGACGTCCGATCCATTCATCGACGCGCCACTTCGTGACCTCCTCGAACGTGTTGTTGAGCGAGGTGAAGTTTCCCTCCGTATCGACGGTGAAGATGATCATCCCCGCCTGCTCGAAGAGCGCGCGATATCGTGCTTCCGATCGGGCCAGCTCCTCCGCCGCGCGGCGGCGCTCCGTGATGTCGGAGATCACGCCGAACGCATGCCGCTGGCCGTTGACCTCGGCGATCTCCGCGCGGTTGTGGACCCAGATCCAGCGCCCGTCGCGCCGCTGAAAGCGATATTCGACGTCGTACTTCGTCCCGTCGTTGAAGAGCGCCTTGTACGCCTCGAGCACCCGGTCGCGGTCGGCGGGATGAACGTGCCGGGCCCAGATTCCGAGCTGGCCGTCCATCACCTCCTGCGCGGTGAAGCCCCAGACCTCGACGATGTTGTCGCTGACGAACGACGGCTTGCCGAGCATGTCGTCGTGCCAGACCGCCTCGGGGATATTGGCGAGGATCGTCCGGTAACGCGCCTCGCTCTCCTGCAGCGCGGCCTCGCTCGCCTTGCGCGCGGTGATGTCCTGCGCCATGCCGATCATCCGCCGCGGAAGTCCGTGATCGATCACCTGCCCGCGGGCGTGAACGATCCGCTCTTCGCCGTCGATCGTGGCGCGGAACTCCTCGTCGAACATCGAGCCGTCGGCCGCCGCCTCGTGCATCTCGGCGATCAGGCGCGTCCGCTCCGCCGGTTCGACGAGCACGAGGAGATCGGCCAGCTTCGCCGATTCCACCCCGCCGCTGATCACGCGCCGCAGCTCCGGCGACATCGAGAAGACGTCGTTCTCGATGTCCCACTCCCAGCTTCCGATCTGTCCGAGGTGCTGGGCCATGGCGAGCTGAATCTCGCGGCCGCGCAGCTCTTCTTCCATCGTCCGCCGCGCGGTGATGTCACTCACCAGCGCGAGGACGACCGTCGCTTCGGCGCTCGGATCGTGCACGTGGCTCAGCGACACCGAGGCCCAGAAGAGCGTCCCGTCGCGCCGGCGGAAGCGAAACTCGTGCGCCTCCCCCGGACCGTTGGTCGCTCCCTGCAGCCGCGTCAGCGCGATGGCGCGCTGCTGCGGATCGATGAAGTCGAAGAACGACGCGCGCTGCAGCGACTCGAGCGAAACGCCGAGGAGCGCGGCCATGCGGTGATTCGCGTACGTGGTGACCCCTTCGTGATCGAACGCCCAGACCCCTTCGTGCGCGTTCTCCACGAGCTCGCGATAGCGGCGCTCGCTCTCCTTCAGCGCGGCCTCGGCGTGATGCAGCCGAAGCTCACGCTGCAACACGTACGGGAGGCGGTAGAGCTCCGACTGCGCGAGCACCGCGAAATCGCCCGCGATGGACGGCGCGTCGTCGTCGATCTCGTCGAGCAACAGCAGCGCCGGCGTGCCGCCGAGCTTCTCGCGCAGCGCCGTCACCACTGCGCGCCGCTTCACCGCCGACGAGCCGATGATCGCGAAATCGCACGCGGCGTCGGAGCCGTCGTCTGCGTACAGCGTGACGGTCATCGACGACGGCAAATGGCGGCGCACCGCCGAGAGCTCGTCCTCGGAGCAATAGAACAGACCGACCGCTACAGCAGTTCGCATCTGGATCGATTCGATTAGAACAAGCGGCATGCCATCCGCTTGAGACCCCTGTAAGTGTAGTGCGGGCAGTACCTTACTTCGATCTACGGGAGGTCGAGCTTCGTCCGGATTCCGACTTACGTCCGGATTCCGAACGCTTTATAGCAGTAATTCGGGACAATGTCTCCAGCAATTGTTCCGCTTCGAAGGGCTTCCGCAAAAACCCAACATGCGGCCGCCGCAGGAACTGAGCGACCGCCGTGTCGTCGAGCTCCGCGGTGATGAACACCACCGGCAGCCGCGGCCAGCGCGTGGCGATCTCCGTGTAGACGTCGACGCCGCTCATGTCGGGCAGTCCGATGTCGAGCAGCACGACGTCGGGGATCTGCTTCGTGATGGTGCTCATCGCGGCGCGGCCGTTCGTCGCCGTCCGCACCTCGATCCCCTCGGACTCGAGCACCGCGCGCAACGCGAACGTGACCGCGGGGTCGTCCTCCACCAGCAGCAGGCTCGACACCGATCGCGCCTCCGGCGACTCCACTTCGCCCGCCACGAGCGGAAAGAAAAGCCGGAACTCCGTGCCGCGTCCCACTTCGCTCTGCACCTCGATCGTGCCTCCCTGCGCGCTCACCGCCTGGTGCACCACCGCGAGTCCCAGTCCCGTGCCGCTCCGCTTCGTCGTGAAGAGCGGCTCGAAGATCCGCTCGCGGATCTCCGGCGCGATGCCCATGCCGCGGTCGGCGATCACCAGCTCCAGCCGGTCGTCCTGCATCGCCTTCGCGATGATCCGGATCGGCCCCTCCGGCGCCGCGTCGCGCGCGTTGATCACGAGATTCGCCAGCACCTGATTGAGCAGCGCGACGTCGCCGCGGATGAACAGCTCGTCCGCGACTTCGAGCTCCGCGCGGCCGCCGGTCAGCGCCGTCGCCTCGGGGAGGAAGTCGTTCAGCCAGCGGTGCACGTCGATCGTCGCCATCACCGGCGCCGGCTCGCGCGTGAAGCGGAGGATCTCGTCGGTGATGCGCCGTCCGCGTCCGAGCGACTGCTGAATCTGCGCGACCGCGTTCTGCACAGGCGCTTCTCCTGAGCTCTTGCGCCGCAGCACCTCCGCGAACGTGCTGATTCCCATCAGCACATTGTTGAACTCGTGCGCCATCGTCGCGGCGAGCTGCCCGAGGCTGGAGAGACGGCGCGACTCGCCGAGCTGGCGCTGCAGCTCCACGCGGTCATGCGCCGCCTTCTCTTCGTCCGTCGTGTCGCTCACCTTTCCGATCCAGCGCTGATGGCGCAGCTTCGCCTGCACGCGGAGGTAACGAGTCTCGCCGTCGTCGCGGCGGATGCGCAGCTTCACGTCGAGCGAGCCGCGCGTGCGCGCGAGCTCCAGCGCGCCGCGCAGGCGATCGCGGTCGCCGGCCGACGTGCGGCGGAAGAAGTAATGCAGCGTGAGAGGACGCGACTGCGGCTCGAGTCCGAACATCCGGTAGAGGCCGTCCGAAGCCCGCACCGCATGTCCCGCGCCGAGATCGAAGACGCCTCCGGTCGAGAGGTCATGCGCTTCGGAGAAGGTGTGCGTGGCGTCGATGTCGATCGCCGTGATCAGCAGCGAGTCGCGTCCGTCGATCAGCGGCGTGACGCTCAGCAGCATCCAGAACGACGTCTCATCGCGGCGAAGGCCGCGCACTTCCCGGTTCGCGACACCGCCATGCTGTTCGATCTCCCGCGCGATCTGCTTCCAGTCGGCGCGGTCGGCGAGCAGCGTCTCGAAACGGAGATCCTTCACGTCGTCGACGCCGAACAGTTGCATGAAGGCGCGATTCGCGGCGGTGAGAACGCCTCGGGGCGTCGCGGCGCAAACGGCGGCGACGCTCTCGCTGAAGAGGAGGCGGTAGCGCTCTTCCGATGCGCGCAGTGCCACCGACATCCGCTCGCGGCTCAGAAAGCGGCCCGCCGAGGCCGCGATGCGCGTCAGCTCCTCGAGCTGAGCGGCGCTCGACTCGCCGTCGTCGCAGAACAGCTCGATCACGGTGACGACGGTCGTGCGGTCGAGGATCGGAATCACGATCGCTTCCTCAGTGACCACCGGCTCACCGCCGCGCCGCGCCCGTTCCACGAGGCCGCTCTCGCGCACCGCCGAGCCGCTGTTGCTCCACCACACGGTCCGGCGCGGAGGATCCTCATCCACGGCCCAGACCGCCACCGCATCGAATCCGAGCGCGCGGCCGATCGCCTCGGCCACACGCGGCGCGGCCGCGGCGAAGCTCGTGTGCTGACCGACGATGTCGACAAAATCGGCGAAGAGGCTCCAGCGCGATTCGTCGCGGATGACGATCGACATCAGCTCGTCGCCGCCCCGCGACCAGGGCTCGACGACTACTCCCGCGCGAAACGACTCACCGCTCTTGCGCGTGGCATCGACCCGGAACGTGCCGCCGGCGCGAAGGCGCGGCAACCGGACGATCGTCGACAGAGGTTTACCGACCATTTCCGAGGCCGAGTAACCGAATGTCTGCTGCGCACCGCGACCCCAGAAAACGATTTCTCCGGAGGGCGCCGCAGCGACTACCGCATCTGTAACAGGAGGGCGTCGCACGAAAAACGGCGTAAGTATATTCTTACGGATCGCCGGATGGCAATATGAGTGACTTTTCCGCGTCTACGTTTTTGCCTTCATTCGCGCATAGAGCGTTGACGGACTGATCTTGAGCTGCCGCGCCGCCTTGCGCACGTTCCCGCTCGTCGCCGTCACCGAGGCGCTGACGTAGTCGGCGATGACGTCGTCGAGCGGCCGGATCTCCCACTCCTCGTTCGGCATGCCTCCGCTCAGCGCCGCGCCGGGAGGCAGGGCGTTCGTCTCCAGCGCCAGGTCTTCGCTGCGGATCTCGTCGCCCACGAGCGTGAGCAGCGCGCGCTCGAGCACGTTGCGCAGCTCGCGCACGTTGCCCGGCCAGGCGTAGCTCGACAGCTTCTTCATCGCCCGCCCGCTCACCTTCGGCATCGAGCGGCCGACTTCCTTCGCCAGCGCGGGGAGCATCGCCTCCACGAGGATCGGGACATCTTCGAGGCGCTCGCGCAGCGGCGGCATGCGGATGCGGACGACGTTCAGTCGATAGTAGAGGTCGCCGCGGAAGCGGCCCTCGCCCACCTCCGCGAGGAGATCGCGATTCGTCGCGGCGACGAGGCGGAAGTCGGCGCGCAGATCGCGGATGCCTCCGACGCGCCGGAAGCGCTTGTCCTCCAGCGCCTTCAGCAGCCGCGCCTGCACCGTCAGCTCCATCTCGCCGATCTCGTCGAGGAAGAGCGTGCCGTCGGCGGCGATCTCGAACAGTCCCGGCTTCGTCTGCATCGCGTTCGTGAATGCGCCGCGCTCGTGGCCGAAGAGCTCCGACTCCAGCAACTCCTTCGACAAGCCCGCGCAGTTGAGGTCGACGAACGGCGCGCGCGACCGCGGCGAGCGGTTATGGATCATCCGCGCCAGCACGCCCTTGCCCGTTCCCGATTCGCCCTCGATCAGCACCGGCGACGGTGCGCGCGCGATCTGGCCGATGATCTGGTTGAGCTGCACGATCGCGGGCGAGATGCCGGGGAAGCGCTCGACGTCCTTCGGCTCCGCGCGGCGGAGGGCGAACATCTCGCGCTGCGTGGCGATCATCCGCTTCACCTGCTGCAGCGTCAGTTGCAGCGACTCGTATTCGAACGGTTTCTGCAGGAACGTCTCGGCGCCGAGGCGCATCGACTCGACCACGCGCTCGAAGGTGCCGTGCGCCGACATCATGATGATGGCGGTCGTCTCCGCGTACATCTTCAGCTCGTGCAGGAGGTCGATGCCGTTGACGTCGGGAAGCTGAACGTCGAGCAGGACGACGTCGGGCGAGAACTCGGCGAAGACGCGGCGCGCCTCCCGTCCGTCGCCGGCGGTGCGGACGTCCCAGTCGTCCCCGAGGAGCGCTTCGAGGCCCGCGACGATGGAGGGCTCGTCGTCGATGATGAGGATGCGATCGCGTAGCTCGTCAGCCATTTCGCGAAAATCATACATCCGTCCAGTTTTCGAACGCAGAAAACTTTCATGCTAAAAAGCTAAAGCGCTGAATCGCTTGTAGTTATTGTATTTCGGACAGGTGGTCTGGCCCTTGAGATATGGGAGCGGCAGGAGAAAAACATGCTGCTTTCAATCTTCACCGTCGCCGCCATGACCATCAAGATCGACCTGATCGGTCTGATCCAGAAGCGCTACCACCCGGCGCCGCAGGTGAAGAGCCTCACCTGCCACATCGACACCGTCTCCTACCGCTTCGTCGGCGATCCGGGCACGGAGTTCCGCTACGACGGGGACACGTACCGCGTCCCGCAGAACGGTTCGATCGAGCTCGTCTCCACGCGCGCCCAGAACTACGAAGTCAACGGCCGCACGCTTCCGCTCAACCTCTGGCCGAAGGACAACTTCGGCATGCGCACCATCCCACTTCCGAAGCACGACTAAAGGAGAAAACCACCATGACCGATTTCGTTCAGAACACCGTCAACGACATGCGCGGCGGACGCCAGAGCTGGCGCGTCATCGTCGCGATGTCGCTCCCCTCGCTCTTCATCGCCATGATTCTCGCCACCACGCATTTCTGAAGGAGCCGGTCATGGATATGAGGCGGATCACCCTGGTCCATCGCAGCCCGTCGCTCGCATCCCGCGACTGGGACGGCACGTCCGGCTCGCCGACGCGGATCATCTTCGTGCGCGCGGTGTCGATGCTCGAATACGCGCTGCGCCACGCGATCTCGGAGCTCGAGCGCGACGTCGAGCGCGTCGTCATCGACCGCGGCGCGACCGCCGGCGAGAGCATCGAGCTGCTCGCGCGCCTGCCGCAGGAGTTTCACGGCGACGTCCTGATCATCCGCCAGGACGGCAGCGGCTACCTCAGCGCCAGCGCCCGCGGCGACGGCCGCGTGCTCTATCCGCTGTCGGCGGACGACATCGAGTTCTACCTGCTCACGCATGGACTGGTGATGGAGGAGGAGCATCGGATGACGGCGTAGGTTAGATAGCAGATAGCGGATAGCAGATAGCAAAAGGATCGTCCGCTTTTTTGCTATCTGCTATCTGCTATCCGCTTTCTGATACCCTCCGTCCCGTGCAGCTCTGGACGGCGTTTCTGCATACGGGGGTGGTGGGTAAGACCGTCCTGGCGATCCTCCTCCTCTTCTCTGTCATCTCGTGGGCGACGATGATCGTCGTCGCGCAGCGTTTCCGCCGCTCGGACGGCGCGTCGCGCCGCTTCACCGCGGTCTTCCGCAAGGCGAAGCGCCTCGCCGACGTGCAGGCGGCGACCGGCCCCCTCGCCCACTCCTCGCTGGTCGGACTCTTCAAGGCCGGCTACGCGGAGATCGAGGCGCAGATCGCGCACGGCGATACGAAGGTCCGGTCGCTCGACTCGGTGGAGCGCTCGCTGATCCGCGCCACGCGCATCGAGGCGGCCCGCCTGCAGCGCTTCGTCCCCTTCCTCGCCACCACCGCCGCAGCCACGCCGTTCATCGGACTCTTCGGCACGGTGTGGGGAATCATGGAGGCGTTCACCACCATCGGCACGATGGGGACGACGTCGATCACGGCGGTCGCGCCGGGCATCAGCGAGGCCTTGATCAACACCGCCGCCGGCCTCTTCGCCGCGGTTCCCGCGCTTCTTGCATACAACCATTTCGTCCAGCGCCTGCGCCAGGCGCGGGGACAGATGGAAGACTTCACGCTCGAGTTTCTGAATCTGACGGAACGCAATTTCACCTGAGAGCGTCTAATAACGAGTGATGTTCAGGACGACCGACAGCGACGACATGAATGATCTCGCCGAGATCAACGTCACGCCGCTGGTCGACGTCATGCTCGTGCTGCTGGTGATCTTCATGGTCACGGCGCCGATGCTGACGCAGGGACTGACGGTCGCGCTGCCGACGGCCGAGGGACGCAGCCTGGAGCTCGCGTCGGACAATCCGGCGAAGATCACGATCGCCACGAGCGGCGCGGTCTACCTCGACGACACGCCGGTCGGCTCTTCGAATCTCGAACAAACCCTCGGCACGATGCTGCGTGCGCGGCGCGTCAAGCGCGCACTGCTCGAAGCCGACAAGTCGGTGCCGTACGGGCGGGTGGTGGCGGTCCTCGACGTGATGAATCGGGCTGGGGTTGAGCAGCTCGGGATGGTGACTCAACCACGAGAGCGAGATGGACGACCGCGTCGGTGACATCCTCGCCGCGCGCGCCACGCTCGACGCAGGCCGCGCGCCGGCAATCCTCATCTCCCTCCTGATGCACGGCGGGATCTCCGCGCTGGCGATCTGGAGCGCGATGCACACGACCGTGCCTCAGCAGGTGTCGGTGCTGAATATCAGATTCGCCTCCCCCTCCCTGGTGGAGCGACAGGCGCCCTCGCCTGTCGCCCCGGTTCGACAGGCGAGGGCGCCTGTCGCTCCACCAAAAACAGAACCGAGGATTGAGGGGCCGAAGCCGAGGGTCGAGGATGTGAAGCCGACTGCGGCCAAACCAGTGGCGAATGCCGTTCCGCTCTCCCCATTCGGGAAATCGACGAAAAAAGGCGCCGAAAATCCGGTCGTCACGCCTCCCGCCGGCCCCCCTCCCGTCCCCGCGGGAGGCTCCGGCGTCACCGGACTCGAGGGGGGCGACTTCCCTTACTCCATCTACATCGAGCGGATGCACACGCTGATCGGCCAGAAGTGGCTGCGGCCGCAGGTGAGCAACGCCACGACCATCATTTACTTCATCATCGACCGCGACGGCACGATCCGTGATGCGAAGGTGGAGACACCGAGCATGAACCCGACTTTCGATCGCGCCGCGCTGCGCGCCGTTCTCGAATCGTCACCGCTTCCGCCGCTGCCGTTCGGCTACGGTGGAACGTTTCTGGGAGTACACCTGACATTCCGATGAGAAAACTACTTCTCCTGCTGTTCGCGGCCCTGCCGCTCTTCGCCCAGACGCAGATCACGACGACGATGGATCCGTCGAAAGCGGCGTCGATCCTGCGCGTCGCCATTCCGCAGCCCGAATTCACCGGCACGACGTTCGAGACGATCAACGAGCCGCTCTTCAAGCCGCTCACGCGCGACATCTCGATGTCCGGCATCTTCGCCATCGCGCCGCTGCCGCCGAACGTCGCCATCACCCCCGAGGTGCTGCAGCGGATCAACGCGCAGCTCCTGCTGAAGCTCGCCATCCGGATGGAAGGCGACGACTTCGTGGTCGAGGCGCGCCTCACCGACACGACCGGGCAGACGCAGTTCGGCAAGCGCTATCGCGGTCCGCTGGCGGCGCTTACGCGGCTCGCGCACATGCTCGCCTCCGATCTCGTGCGATCGCTCAACGGCCGTCCCGGTCCGTTCCTCTCGCAGATCGGCTTCGCCTCCGATCGCGATGGACACTGGGAGATCTGGCTGATGGACTGGGACGGCGGCAACCAGCGCGCGATCACGCATCACGGCGCGCTGTCGATCCTTCCGAGCTGGTCGCCCGACAACGAGCGGATGGTCTACACGTCGTTCGCGCGCGGCACGAGCGACATGTACGTGATCAACCGCCGCGGCGGCGGCCGCATCCGCGTGGCCACCGGCTTGCAGCTCAACACGTCGGCGACCTTCTCGCCGGTGTCGAACGACATCGCCTTCGTCGGTTCGGTCAATGGCAATCCCGACATCTACATCATCAAGGACGACGGCTCGAACCGCCGCCGCCTCACCAACTCCTCGACGATCGAGTCGACGCCGGAGTGGAGTCCGAACGGACGGCAGATCACGTTCACCTCAGGACGCAGCGGCTCGCCGCAGATCTACGTCATGGACGCCGAGGGGGCGAACGTGCGGCGCATCTCGTTCGAGGGAGACTGGAACGACGACGCGACCTGGTCGCCCGACGGCGAGCAGATTGCGTACACCTCGCGGGTCAACGGACGCTTTCAGATCCGCGTCGCGAACCTGATCACCGGCGAGAGTCGCATTCTCGCGGGTGAAGGGTCTAACGAGCAGCCGACCTGGTCGCCCGACGGCAAGTGGCTCGCGTTTCAATCGAACCGCTCGGGCAAATGGCAGATTTATCGGATCAGGCTCGATGGGACAGATATTGAGCAACTGACCTTCACCGGAGAGAACAAGGACCCGGACTGGTCGAAGAAAAGTGATTGAATATCATCTGACTTAAGGAGTTCAGCATGAAGAAGACAATGAAAGCGTTCGCGTGGACTGTGTGTGTGGTGGTGCTGGGTATGTTCACGATGGCGTGTCCCAAAAAGCCGAAGCCGGTGACCCCGGAAAAAATCGTCACGGATACCGCGCCGCCGGTCGTGCCGCCGCCTCCGACGCCGCCGGTTGAAGAGAAGGTCGAGAATCGGGACTTCGTGCAGGAGAAGCCGATCCAGGCCGAAACGCTCCCTGCCGACATCGAAGAACTGAATCGCTATGCGCAGTCGCATGGCTACATTCAGGACGCCTTCTTCGAATACAACGAGGCCGGCCTCTCCGCCGACGCGCAGTCGGCGCTCACCTCCTCGGCCAACTGGCTGAAGGGCGACGGCAAGGCCTACAGCCTCCTGGTCGAGGGTCACTGCGACGAGCGCGGCACCGAGCAGTACAACCTCGCGCTCGGCGACAAGCGCGCCCACACCGCGAAGGAGTACCTCGCCACGCTCGGCGTCGACGGGTCGCGCATCCGCACGGTGAGCTACGGCGAAGAGCGTCCGTTCGATCCGGGTCATGACGAGTCGGCGTGGTCGAAGAACCGCCGCGCGCATCTCGTGATCGTCGGGAAATGATCATGACCATCCGCCAGAGCATCGCAGTCGCCGCCGTCGCGCTCCTCGCGACGGCGTGCGCCTCTTCTTCGGACATGGAGAAGCTGCAGAGTCAGATCTCCGACCTGCAGGAGCAGATCGCCGCGCTGAAGCGGACGGCCTCGAGCAAGGAAGAAGTGCAGAACGTCAACACCAAAATCGCTGACCAGACGCAGACGCTGCTGAAGTCGAACGCAACGCTGGTGACGAAGGTCGACTCGATCGAGGACCGGCTGAACAACGCGCAGGGATCGATCGAGCAGACGAACTACCGGCTCGACCGGCTGGTGCAGCAGGTGACGCAGACGCAGCACGACGTCGACGATCTGAAGGCATCCGCCGCCGCGCAGGCCGCTGCCGCGCCCGCTACGGCGCAGTCGTCGACTCCGGCGGTGAGTGAAGTGACCGTGGCTCCCCCGGCGACCTCGAGCGTGAATCCGCTCGACACGTACCAGTCGGCGTATCGCGACTACGGACGTGGCAATTACGACCTGGCCATCGCCGGCTTCCGGGAAGTCGTTGCGAAGGCCCCGAAATCGGACCTGGCGGACAACGCGGCGTACTGGATCGGCGAGAGCCTCTACTCGCAGAAGAAATATCGCGAGGCAATTGCACAGTTTGACAGCGTCGTCACCGGTTATCCGAAGTCCGACAAGGTGGCGAGCGCGCTCCTGAAGAAGGGGTACGCGTACATCCAGCTCAACGAAAAAAACATGGGGATCGTGCAACTGCAGTACGTGGTGCACGAGCACCCGAAATCGCCCGAGGCCGCCAAGGCTCGCGAAGAACTCAAGCGCCTCGGGGTCGATTCACGGTAAAATGCCCGGCTTTCAATCAATTAACGTCAGACAACAGGAGCATTGATTCATGGCGAACATTCGCTCGGCCGAGAAGCAGAGACGTCAGGCCGAAAAACACAAAGAGCGCAACCGCGCCGGCAAGACGCGCCTGCGCTCGGCGCTGAAGAAGGCCCGCACGGCCGTGGCCGAGGGAACGGCGGACGACAAGTCGATCGCGACCGGATTCTCGGAGATCGACAAAGCAGCGAAAAAAGGTGTCATCAAGACCAACACCGCCAATCGCTACAAAGCCCGCCTCAGCGCCGCTGCCAGGCGCACTGCCGCGAAGTAGTCATCCTTCTCGTGGGGGCTTCACGGAGCCCCCACCACCATGACTCCCCCACCTCAGGTCATCGCCGTCCTCGCGATCCTGCACAGCCGTCACGGCCGCGGACTGATCGCCGACAGCGACGTCCGCGCCGCCATCGATTCACTCCCCAACGCGCCGCGCCTCCCCGCCTCGCAACGCGATGCGATCGCGCATGACATCAGCTCGTGGCTCGATCATCACACGCTGCGTGATGAGGTCGCCGCGCTGATCGGCTTCGAGATCGACGACTCGCTCGCGCTCTCGCCCGAGGAAGACGCGCAGCTCGTCGAGCTCCTCCGCTCGCGCAGCCCGATCGCCCTCGAGGACATCAACGCCGTGACCCGCCGCTTCCTCGAGGACGTCCTCGCCGGCGCCGACATCCCCGACGAGCTGCTCGAGACGATCGTCGACACCTACGTCCGCCGCGGCACGCTGACGATGGACGAAAACGGCGGCCGCTACACGATCTCGTTAAGTTAAGTCCGGAGGGTCAGGTCTGGAAACTTAACTTAAGGCCGCGTTAAGTTAAGTTTCCAGACCTGACCCTTAACTTAACTTAGAAACCTTCCAACAGGTTCGACACCAGCGACTCGGCGAAGCGGACCGCGATCTCGCGGATCGCGCGGCTCTCCTGATCGAACGCGTCGGCGGTCTGCAGGTCGACCTGGTAGTTCTCCGTGAAGCGGTACTGGTCGTTCTTCCAGAGCACCTTGTCGTCGTTGCGGTGATCGACCAGCTCGATGTTCGCGGTGATGGCGACCTGGTACTGCGTCGCGCGTCCCTGCTGGTTGAAGGCGATCGGGAAGATGCCGAAGCTGTCGATCGAGCCGCGGAGGATCGCGTCGGCTTCGGCCGGCGTCTTCACCAGGCGCAACCGCCCGCGCGAGACGAATTCGTCGGCCACCGACTGCGTGACCCGCTGCTCGAGCTCCACGCGCGTCGTCTTGTTCACGAACGCCGGGACCTCGATCGTCCGGATCGACGCATCGAGCATGTTGCCGCGGCCGACCAGGGCGTAGCCGCAGGAGGAGAGCAGAATCGGAAGTGCCGCCAATGCGAGGAGTTTGCGCATCATCCCTTCACCACGATATTCACCAGCTTACCCGGCACGTAGATCTCCTTGGCGATTTCTTTTCCTTCGATCCACTTGCGGACATTCTCGTTCGCCTTCGCCGCGGTGATCGCGTCTTCTTTCGACGGCGGATTGGCGACGTCGACCTGCCCGCGCAGCTTGCCGTTGACCTGCACGGCGATGGTCACGACATCTTCCTGCATCAGCGCCGGATCGGCCACCGGCCACGTCGACGTCAGGATGAATCCCGTCTCCCCCAACTGCTGCCACAGCTCCTCGGTGATGTGCGGCGCGAACGGATGGAGCATCTGCAGCAGCGCGAGGTACGCCTCCCGCGCGTTCGACGCACCGACGTTCTCGCCGATCGCATTCGAGAGCTCCATCAGGAACGAGATCGCCGTGTTGAACTCGAAGCGTGCCATCCGCTGCGTGACCGCGTCGATCGTCTGATGCATCTTGCGGATGATCTTGCTGTCCGCTGTCTGCTGTCCGCTGTCCGCGATCGCGGAAGCCATGTTCCACACACGCCCCAGAAACCGGTGCGCTCCGACAACGCCTTCATCCGACCACGCCGCTTCCTTCTCCGGCGGCGCGATGAAGAGGGTGTAGACCCGCTCCGTGTCGGCGCCGTAGCGCGCGATCAGCTCGTCGGGCGGGACGACGTTGAAGCGCGACTTCGACATCTTCCCCACTTCCGCCGTGAGCTGCTTGCCCGTGCTCTTCTCGTACGGCACGCCGTCGCGATGCTCGACCTCGTCGAGCGCCACCCAGCCGCCGTCGGCGTTCTTGTAGCCCTCTTTCGTGATCACGCCCTGGTTGAAGAGGCGCGTGAACGGCTCCTCGAAATTCACCAGGCCCATGTCGAAGAGCGTGCGGCAGATGAAGCGCGCGTAGAGCAGGTGCAGGATGGCGTGCTCGATGCCGCCGATGTACTGGTCGACCGGCAGCCAGTGATTCACCAGCTTCGAGTCGAAGATCTGTTCGTCGTCGCGCGCCGAGATGTAGCGCGCGTAGTACCACGACGAATCGACGAACGTGTCCATCGTGTCGGTCTCGCGCCGCGCGGCGCCGCCGCACTTCGCGCACGTCGTGTTCACGAACTCCTCGTGGTTCGCCAGCGGATTGCCGCGCTTGCCGGTGAACTTCACGTCGAGCGGCAGCCGCACCGGGAGCTGATCCTCCGGCACCGGCACGATGCCGCAGCGCTCGCAGTAGACCATCGGGATCGGCGTTCCCCAGTAGCGCTGGCGCGAGATCAGCCAGTCGCGCAGGCGGTAGCGCACCATCCCCTTGCCGATGCCGCGCCGCTCGATCTCCTCGATCATCTTCGGCAGCGACTCGGCGTACTTCAGCCCGTCGATCAGCGGCGAATTCACCGCGACGCCGTTCTCTTTGTCGACGTACGGCAGGTCGCCGCCGTCCACGACGCGGCGGATCGGAAGCCCGAACTCCGTCGCGAACTCGAAGTCGCGCTCGTCGTGTCCCGGCACCGCCATGATCGCCCCCGTGCCGTATTGCATCAGCACGAAGTTGCCGAGCCAGACCGGGATCTCCTCATTGGTGAACGGATTGATCGCCGTCCTGCCCGTGAAGCGCCCTTCTTTCCCTGCTTCCTGCCGCTCGAGGTTCGTCTGGTTGCGGACTGATTCGATCCACTGCTCGATCTCCGCGCGATTCGGGTTGTCGGCGATGAGCGCCGGCACGTCGGGATGCTCCGGCGCGAGCACCATGAACGTCGCGCCGTAGATCGTGTCGGGACGCGTGGTGAAGATGCGAATCGGATGCATGAGGACCGGGCACGGAAACTCGACGTCGGCGCCGATCGAGCGTCCGATCCAGTTCCGCTGCATCAGCTTCACCTTCTCCGGCCAGTGCTCGAGCGTGTCGAGTCCGGCGTCGAGGCGGTCGGCGTAATCGGTGATCTTCAGGAACCACTGCGAGAGGTCGCGTTGCTCGACTAGCGCGCCGCAACGTTCGCAGCGGCCGTCGATGACCTGCTCGTTCGCCAGCACCGTCTGATCGTTCGGACACCAGTTCACCGGCGCCTTGCCGCGATACGCGAGGCCGCGCTCGAAGAGCTTGATGAACAGCCACTGGTTCCACTTGTAATAGCCCTCGTCGCATGACGCGAGCTCTTTCGACCAGTCGTAGAGGATTCCCCAGCGCCCGAACTGTTGCTTCATCTTCTCGATGTTGCGCAGCGTGCTCTCGCGGGGATGAATCCCCTTCTTGATCGCCGCGTTTTCGGCGGGAAGACCGAAGGCATCCCAACCCATCGGATTGAGCGCCGCGCGTCCCTGCATCCGGAAGAAGCGATAGAGCGCGTCGCCGAGGATGTAGTTGCGGCCGTGCCCGACGTGAAGGTCGCCGGACGGGTACGGGAACATGTTGAGCATGTAGAACTTCTCGCCGCCCGGGTTCGCGACGTCGACGCTGGCTACTTCCGCGTCGGCCCATGCTTTCTGCCACTTCGGTTCGATGTCCTGGGGTTCGTATTGCGCCATAGAGCGGGGAAGATAGCAGATAGCTGAGAGCGGATAGCAGGTGGTCAGTTATCTCGTTGCGCGCCGGCGCGGTGGCGCTTCCGCCGCGGGCACGAGCTCGTAAACTCCGCGGCCGTGCGTCGCCGCAAGGAGGCGCCCGTCGATCGTACGCGTGAAGGCCATCACGATCACCGGCGGCATGCCGTTGCCGATCTGCTCCCACATGCCGTCGCCCGCCAGCCGGAAAGCGCCCGCGTCAGTGCCGGCCCACAACGTCGTGCCATCGAGGAACAGCGTGTCGACCGGCAGGTCGGGCAGACCGGCGTCGATGCGCGACCACGTCGCGCCGCCGTCCGTCGTCCGGAAGATGTGCCCCGCGTGATAGCCGGAGAACGCGACCCAGGCGGTCGATCCGTCGCCCTCGAGCGCGAACGAAGTGACCGCGCGCCGCGGCAGATTCGACGTCATGTCGCTCCAGCTCCCGCCGCCGTCGCTCGAGCGCATGACCCGCCCCTGCGCCGAGCCGGTATAGATCGCGTTCGCATTCCCCTCGTGGATCCCGATCGCGCTGACGTAGTCGCTGCCACCTCGGGTGAGATCGGTCGTGTCGGCCGTGGGATGCCACGTCGCGCCGAAGTCGCGGCTCACGAAGAGACGCCACGTGGCGAAGTAGAGCGCGTACGCGCCGCGGTTCATCAACAGCGGCGCGATGAAAGAGATGCGTCGCGACTTCTCCGGTTCGTCGAACGTGGCATTCGTCGTGAGCCGGCGCGTGATCGAGCCGTCGCTCGAAAAGAGATAGAGCTCGCCGAAGACGTAGTTCGAGATGAAGCGCTGCGAATCGTGCGGATCGAACACGATGCTGCCGAAGTCGCCCGTCTCCGTTTCGCGCCAGAGCCCTCCGGCGCTGTTCGTCTCCATGCCGTTGTCCTGCGTGCCGCCGTAAATGCGCGAACCGTCGAACGGATGGCCGCCGATCCCGTACAACTGCACGAGCGACGTCGCCAGCGGGCCGGCGAACGTGAACGTCTGTGTGCCGTTGCGGCTCACGTAGAGGCCGCCGTCGTTCGAAAGCCACGTCACGCCGTCGGAGCCGAACGCGATCGCGTGCTGATCGGCGTGCATCGTCGCGTTCGACGGGTTGAAGTTGTCGCCGTTGAAGTTCTTCGTGATGTTCGTCCAGTGCGCGCCGCCATCGGTCGAGCGGAACAGATCGCGCATGCCGCGGAAGAGCGTGCGCGAATCGGACGGGCTGACGGCGAGATAGCCGAAGGGGGCCGTGTCGGCCGCGAGGCCCGATGGCGCGGACTGCTGCCACGTCGCGCCGGCGTCATGACTGACGAGGAGTTGCACGTCGCCGGTGGCAGTCGACGTCGCGTAAAGGAGCGATGGATCGAGCGGCGCCGCCGCGACGTACACGGTCGACAGCCGCGAGACCGCGGATGACCAGTGCGCCCCGCCGTCGGTCGACCGAAGGATTCTTCCCTCCGTCCCGGCGACGAGCGTGGTGGCATCGACACGCACCAGTGAATAGAAGACGCCGAACAGGAGCGACGTCCACGTGCGGCCGCCGTCATGCGATTCGAAGATGCCGCCGGCGCCGGGATCGCCGCTCGAGCCGATGTGCTGCGCCTGCAGAATCATTAGATGCTCCGCATCGGCCGGATCGATCACGACGCGACGGATCGCGCCTCGCTCGACGAGCTCGCCGCCCGAGACATGGCGCCACGTCGCGCCGGCGTCGTCGGAGCGGAGAATCCCGCTGCCGAGGGTGATGCCGAGGATCGGATCACCCATTCCGGCGTAGACCACGTGGTCGTTTGCGAACGCGAGGTCGCCGACGCTGAAATCCGCGAGGTCGTCGCCGACAGGGACGAACGTCACGCCTCCGTCGGTGGAGCGAAGAATCCCGCCGCCCGACGCGCCGATGAGGATGAGCCGCGGATCGGCGGGCGAGACCGCAATCGCATTGATCCGGCCGTTCGCCGTAGCGAACTGCGGCTGGACGCCGACCACCGCGCTGCCGACCGGCTTCCAGCTCGGACGCGCGTCGCTCGCCACGCGCCGCAGGCGGGGCTGGCGGCGGACGCCGGCAGGAATCTCTCCGAACGGAAACGCGCGCCGCTCGATGAAGTACCGCGCGCGGGCCTCGAATTCGTCGAGCGGCTCGCGCTGCGCGTGCGTGCACGCGGCGAGCAGCAACAGCGCGAGGGCGCGCATGCGCATCATGTTTCGTAGACGAACGTCACCGGCCCATCGTTCTCTATCGACACCACCATCATTTCGCGAAAGCGTCCCGTCCGCACGGTGAGCCCGGTGACGCCGAGCTCCGCGACGAACAGCTCGAACAGCTCGCGGGCGCGTCCCGGCTCCTCCGCGTTGTCGAAGCTGGGGCGGCGTCCCTTCGCGATCGATCCGGCGAGCGTGAATTGCGACACGGCGAGGATCGCGCCGCCCACGTCCGCCAGGTCGCGGTTCATCTTTCCCGCTTCGTCGCCGAAGATGCGCAGCTCGCGGATCTTTTTCGCCGCGTCGCGCATCGTCTGCTCGCCGTCCCTTTTTTCCACCGCGCCGAGGACCACGAGGCCGAGGCCGATCTCCGAGACGAGCTCCTCGCCGACGGAGACGGAGGCGCGGCGGACGCGCTGGATGACGCACTTCATCGCATGAACCGGCCGAGCTCGATCAATACGCGCTTCCACTTCGGCTCGAAGAACCAGCGCGCCAGCGCGTAGAGCCGCTCCGGCCATCGCGCCGGCCGCGCCAGCACCACCGCGTAGTACGACGGCTCATTGGTCAACATCTTGTCTTCTTCGATCATGAGCCGCTGCACGAGATCGTCGGGCGCCTGCTTCCAGTCGAAATAGGGATAGACCACCGAGAGCAGATTGCCGCCATATCCGCGCATCGCCTCGACGCGAAATCCGATCGCGAGCTGCTCCATGATCTCGCCCGACCGGATGGCCTCGGACGGATCGTCCGGCTGCACCGGCAGCGGCAGATCGTCGGAGAGGCGGTATGGATCGGGGATCGTCTTCAGCACGGCTTCATGCGGCGCGATGCGGTTGCGATCCCACTCGTGCCGCGACGGTCCGACGAACTCGTCGAGGTAGAGATACCCCTCCGGCTTCAACGCCAGCAGCACTGCGCGGTAGAGCTTCTCCAGCTTGCCGACGTGATGCAGCGACTGATGAAAGAAAACGATGTCGTAGCGGTTGCGCGGCAGCGCGGGGCGATTGAAATCGGAGGCGAAGTAGCGGATGCGATCGCCGACGCCCTGCTCCGCGGCGAGCCGTCGCGCGACGTGCAGCGAGTGAACCGAGCCGTCGAACGCGTCGACCGTTTCGCAGAGGCCGCGCTCGATGAGCTGCCGTTCCAGCGGACCGGTGCCGCAGCCGATCGACAGCGCGCGTCCGAATCTGCGATGGCCGACCTGTTTTTCCAGCCATTCGATCGGCCAGAGCATCTCGCGCTCCCCGATCATCGTGTTGATGCGGATGCGGACGCGGAGGTCTTCCATCCAGCTTGTGTGAATGGGGTCAGCGACTTCGGCGTCCCAGAAATCGCCGGCGCGGGTGACATCGGACATGAGCGCCGTATTCTACGCAGCGTAGGAGACAAACGTTTCGATACAATCGCCCGCCAGTCCAAGGAGACGAAGCACACATGATCAACAAAGTCATCCTCGTCGGCCGCCTCGGAAAGGATCCGGAGGTCCGCTCCACCCCGAGCGGCACGAGCGTCGCGAAATTCAGCCTCGCCACCGACGAGCGCTTCACCGACAAGAGCGGGGAGAAGCAGGACCGCACCGAGTGGCACAACATAGTCGCGTGGGGCAAGCTCGGCGAGATCTGCGGCCAGTACCTGCGCAAAGGCAAGCTGGTCTACATCGAAGGCTCCATCCGCACCGACAGTTGGGACGACAAGGAGAGCGGCCAGAAGAAGTACCGCACCGAGATCGTCGCCCGCGACATGAAGATGCTCGACCGCCGCGGCGACGACGAAGGCGGCGGTGGCGGCAGCTACGGCGGCGCCTCCCGCGGCTCCTCCTCGCGCGGCGGCTCGGCCCCCGCGCCGGATATGGGGGATGACGAGGAAGTACCGTTTTAGATAGCAGATAGCGGATAGCGGATAGCGGATAGCAATGGCAGGCTCAGCTTGCTATCTGCTATCCGCTATCCAGCGCCGCTCATCGCTGAATCCCGTCCCATCACGGTTCCCAAGAACCGTGTTACGTTCGTTCGATGTACCCAGGCGAGCGTTTCAACAGCATCACCCATCTCATCGGCTCCGTCCTCGCGCTCGCGGGCGCCTCGGTCGTCATCACGCTGGCCGCGCAGCGCGGCGGGGCGACGCGCATCACGGCGGTCGCGATCTACGGCGCGATGCTCTTCATCCTCTACCTCAGCTCGACGCTCTACCACTCGTTTCGCGGCAGGGCGAAGCAGATCTTCCATGTCTTCGACCACTGCTCGATCTACCTGCTGATCGCCGGCACCTACACACCGCTCACGCTCATCACGCTGCGCGGCAAGTGGGGCTGGTGGATGTTCGCCGTGGTCTGGTCGCTGGCCATCGCCGGCGTCGTGAAGGACGCGCTGTTCCACGGCCGCTATCGCGCCGCGTCTGTCGTGCTCTACATCCTGATGGGCTGGCTGGTCGTCGTCGCCTTCACGCCGCTGAAGCTCGCGCTCCCTTCCGCCGCGATCACGCTGCTGCTCGCGGGCGGCCTGGCCTACACCGTCGGCGTCGTCTTCTTCGCGATGTCGAAGAAAGTCGCCTACACGCACGGCGTATGGCACCTCTTCGTGATCGCCGGCAGCGTCTGCCACTTCGTCGCGGTCGCGCGCTACGTCGCCTGAGATGGAGATCCGCCGGCTCGCGTCTCCTGCCGAGGAAGAGCGCTGCGCCGCGATCATGGCGGCGAGCGATCCATGGATCACCTACGGCCGGAGCTTCGAAGGATGCCTCAGCACCGTCCGGCAATCGATCAACGAGATCTGGGTCGCCGTCGAAGGCGATGAGCTGCGCGGCTTCGTGATCATCCTCATGCAGGGCGCACTGGTCGGCTACATCCGCGTCCTCTGCGTCGATCCGACCGTCCGCAGCCAGGGCCTCGGCTCGCGGCTTCTCGCCTTCGCCGAGGAGCGGATCTTCCGCGAGTCGCCGAACGTCTTCCTCTTCGTCTCCGACTTCAACACCCGCGCCCGCGAGCTGTACAAACGCCTCGGCTACGAGCAGCTCGTCGAGGTGCGCGACTACATCGCCGCCGGCCACGCCGAGGTGTTGATGCGCAAGACGATCGGACCGTTAGCGACGTTCGTGAAGAAGGATTGACGTCAGGTCCACTCTTCGCGGCCGCTCCGTCCCGTTCCCGGTGTGCGGTTGTTGATCCGCCGATCGATGTCCGGCACGACCTGCGCGTGATGCCGTGTCTGGCGGAACGCATCGACGAAACGGATGCACTCCTCCATCACGTCGTCGAAGTGCCGCGGCGGCGGGCCTGCCTGCGCGCGCAGCCTGTTGCAGTGCTCGCGATAGCGCTCGCCGCGCGCGATCGCCTCCTCGTACCGCGCACGCACCGCCGGATCCTCGTCGATCCGCTTGCGCAGGAAGCGCTGCAGATCGGGGATGCGCTCGATGTGGCTGCAAAAGAGGATCACGTCGTTCCCCGCCATCAGCGCGCGCTCGCCGATCCATTCGTACGACCCGAGGTCGGAGACCGCGTGCATCTCCATGTCGTCGCTCACCGCGAGGCCGTCGAACTTCGCGATGTCGCGCAACAGCTCCGTCGTCACTTTGTACGACAACGTCGCCGGCAGTCCCGCGTCGTCGAACTGGGGATACGTACCGTGTCCGATCATGATCGCGCCCGCTTCCGCGCCGAGGCGCGTGAACGGGATGAGATCGCGGCGCTGCAGCTCATCGAGCGAGACATCGATCATCATCGCGCCGTAGTGCGGATCGGACGAGCCGGCGCCGATGCCCGGAAAATGCTTCGGCATCGACGCGGTGCCGGTGTCGTGCATCCCGCGCATGAACGCGCCGGCGAGCTCGATCACGCTTTCGACGGAGTCGCCGAACGTCCGCCGCTCCAGTCCTTTCGGCGACAGCTCACCGCGGACGTCGACCACCGGCGCGAGATTGCTCTCGATGTCGAAGTAGCGGAGCGCCATGCCGATGACCTTCCCGCTCCACTCCGCCATCTCCGCCGAGCGATCACCCTCGAGGAACGCCTCGGCGCTCGGCAGTCCGGGGACGATGTGCCGCAAGCGGTCGACGCGTCCGCCTTCCTCATCGACCATGAACAGCGGCGTGCGCTTCGAGATCGCCTTCACCTCGGCGATCAACTGCTTCAACTGCACGACGTCCTGGATGTTGCGGCCGAAGAGGACGACCGCGTAGGGCGAATGTTCCGAGAGGATCTTGCGCTCGAGGTCGCTGAGCGATTTGCCGACGAGTCCGATGCCGAGGAGTGAATTTCCCATCAGGTGTCCAGTTTCTCCTTCAACTTCGCCAGCTCGTTCAGCGCCTGGAGCGGCGTGAGCGCGTCGAGCTGCAGCGATCGAAGAGCATCGAGCACGTCCTGTTCCCGCGAGTCGAAGAGGGCGAGCTGGCGTGTCGCTTTCGGCGCGCCGGAGCGCGTTTCCTCGACCATCGCCCGCTCTTTCCGCTCCAGCGTGGAGAGGATTTCTCGCGCCCGGTCGATGATCGATCGCGGGATGCCGGCAAGCTTTGCCACCTGGATGCCGTAGCTCTTGTCCGCGGCGCCGGGCACGACCTTGCGCAGGAAGATGATCTGGTCGTTCCACTCCTTCACCGCGACGTTGAAGTTCGCCACACGCGGCCGCGTCTTCGCCAGGTCGGTGACCTCGTGGTAGTGCGTGGCGAATAGCGTGATGCCGCCGCGCTCAGAGTGATCGTGCAGGTACTCGATGATGGCCCACGCCAGCGAGAGGCCGTCGAACGTCGCGGTGCCGCGCCCCACTTCGTCGAGGATGATCAGCGAGCGCTCGGTCGCGTTGTTGAGGATGTTCGCGGTCTCGTGCATCTCGACCATGAACGTCGATTCGCCGCGCGCGAGCTGATCCGAGGCACCGACGCGCGTGAAGATGCGGTCGCAGATCCCGAGGCGCGCCTTCGCCGCGGGGACGAACGAGCCGGCCTGATTGAGCAGCACGATCAGCGCTACCTGGCGTAGATAGGTTGACTTGCCGCCCATGTTCGGGCCCGTGATGACCTGGATGCCATTGCGGTCGCGATGGATGTCGGTGTGGTTCGGGATGAAGCGCTCGGAGACGAGCTGCTCGATCACCGGATGGCGTCCGTCCTCGATCGCAAGCTCCGGCTCTTCACTCAGTTGCGCGCGGACGTAGCGGTGCCGCACCGCGATCGTGGCGAGCGAGGAGAGCGCGTCGATGTCCGCCACCGCCCGCGCCGTGGCCAGGATCGACGCCGATTCCTTCGACACCGCCTCGAGCAACTCCTCGTAGAGCCGCAGCTCGATCGCGTTCGACTTCTCCTCCGCGCCGAGGATCTTCTCCTCCAGCGTTTTCAGGTCGGGCGTGATGAAGCGCTCCGCGTTCACCAGTGTCTGCTTGCGGATGTAGTCGGGCGGCACACGCGCGAGGTTCGATTTCGAGACCTCGATGTAGTAGCCGAAGACCGAGTTGAAGCGGATCTTCAGCGACGAGATCCCGGTGCGCTGCTTCTCCGACGTCTCGATCTCCATGAGCACCGACTTCGAATCGCGCGCGATGGTGCGCAGCGAATCGAGCTCCGCGTCGACGCCCGGCTTGATCGCGCCTCCGTCGCGGACGTTGATCGGCGGCGTGTCGTCGACGGTCGCCGCGATGCGATCGATGACCGATTGCGTCGATGGCATCTGCCGCAGTCCCGCCAGCAGCGGTCCCTGCAGCGGCAGCATCGCCTCGGCGAGCTCGCCGACCGACAACAGCGATTCCGCGAGCGTCAGGCATTCGCGCGGCGTCGCGCTGCGCAGCGTGATGCGCGAGACGAGCCGCTCGAGATCGGCGATGCGCGCGAGCCGCGCGCTCATTTGCTCGAGGATCGCGCGCGAGCGGGTCAGCTCATCGACCGCGTCATGGCGTTCGAAGATTGCCTCGCGCGCGACGAGCGGACGCGTGAGCCAGCGCCGCAACGTGCGCGCGCCCATCGCCGTGCGCGTGCAGTTGATGACGCTCCAGAGCGAGGCGCGCGGACGGCCTGCGTCGCGCGAGTCGAGCACCTCGAGATTCGCCAACGTCGCCGCATCGAGCTGCAGAAAGTCGGCGGCATTATCGACGCGCAGCGCCTGCACGTGATCGAGCGTCCGCTTGTGACTCGCCGAGGCGTAGCGCAGCGCCGCGCCGGCGGCGGAGACGCGCGCGTCGTCGCCTTCCAGGCCGAAGCCGCGCAGGCTCTGCGTCGCAAAGTGCTTGGCGAGGTAGTCGTGCGCGCCGCGCGGCTCGAACATCGACGGCTCGATCGCCGTCGCCGCCAGGCCGAGCTCCTTCACGTGTCCGGCGAAGCCGTTGTCATCACGCGGAAAGATCGCCTCGCGCGGATCGAAGCGGGCGACGTCGTCGCCGAGGCGCGCGTCGTCCATGTTTTTGTACGAGGTGACGAAGAAGTCGCCGGTGGAGACGTCGAGGTACGCCGCACCGAGGGACCCCTCACCCGGCCTCCGGCCACCCTCTCCCGCCGGGAGAGGGAAAAGGGAGAGGAGGTAGCACGACTCGCGCTCGACGATCGAGCTCTCGGTCGCCGTGCCGGGCGTGACGATGCGGACGATCTCGCGCTTGACCAGCCCCTTCGCCGCGGCCGGGTCTTCGATCTGATCGCAGATCGCGACGCGCAGTCCGTGGCGGATCAGCTTCGCGATGTAGCCGTCGGCCGCGTGGTACGGCACGCCGCACATCGGCGCCTCGTGCTCCTGCCCCCTGCCGCGCGCAGTGAGGACGAGATCGAGCAGCGGCGCCGCCTTCTCCGCGTCCTCGTAAAACATCTCGTAGAAGTCGCCGAGACGATAGAAGAGGATGGCATCGGGGACCTGCCGCTTGATCTCGAAATACTGCTCGAGCATCGGCGTCAGCTTCGCGGGACGGGACATGGATTGAGTTTATCCTGAGTTAAGGATGAACCTTCTGTACGCGCTCCCGCTCCTGCTTTCGCTCGGCGCGACCGCTCTTCCTGCCGACTTCCACCTCGAGTTTTCCATCAATGGATGCATGGGCGTCTGTCCCGTTTACCGCGTCATGGTCGATGCGCTTGGCAACGCCACTTACGACGGTTACGGCTTCACGCAGATCGGCCACGACATCCGTCGCCTGCCGAAGAGGGATGTGCAACAGCTCCTCCGGATCATCGAAGAGGTTGATGTCTTCGGCAGCGATTTCTATGCCTACCCAGACGACGGTGCCTACGATGGCGGCATCGACGACATGAGCATTCGCATGAACGGACAAGAGCGAACGATGCGGGGTCGCGACGGGCCGTTCGGCACATTACTAAACCGGCTCAAAGAGCTGCTGGGCCCGGCGCACTGCCGCACGTGCGTCGATAGCGACCAGATGTTCATCACCAGCCTGTTTGAGGGTGATTGCTACGGCCAGGACTGCGTGCGTCGTTCGAAAGACTTCGCGCGCCGCTCGCTACTGCTGCTCGGTCTCGACTATGAGGGCTTCCAATCGACGGTCCACCTGAGCCCGAATGGACACGTCCGTCTGCTGCCGGCCGGGCTCAATTTCGTGCGCGAAGTCCATGCCCGCTTAGGAAAGGAACGGATTCGCACGATCGTTCGGCTGCTTCCCGAGTTGCGCCGCCTGGCGGACGCCGCGCCGGAGTATCAAAACGCAAAATCGATCTCGATCGCTGTCCCCATGGGAGAGCGTATTCAGAACTTCGGCGAGGTGGCGCTCAATGAGGTACCGGAGGCGGACCTGCTGCAGAAGCTCGTCAACGACCGGACATACACGAGCGAAGCGCGGTCGATCCGTGTCGAGGTGGTGGCGGAGGACATCGCCGGGAAAGGAGAGGAGTGGCCCGCCGAAGATCTCGTCCCGGCGGCGGAACTGGCGAAGCGTACGTTCACGCCGGTGGAATGGGCAGCGATCGCGGCTCGTCTGGAGGCTCATCCCGGGCACGCGTACGCATACCTCGATGGCAAGGCGTTCGGATCGAGCGGCGCGGTTTATCTCATCGTCACAGTCTCACCGCACTGACGGCTCGCGGATCAACAGCAACGACCCATCCCCCGCCCTCAGCTCGACAACCTTCGCCTCGCGCAATTGCGTATGCGGCATCCGATCGCAGAGCACGATCCAGCGATCCTCGCTCCCCGCTTCGCCTCGCTTCGCGTAGGCGACGTGCACCGCTTCGTAGTCGCGCAGTCCCTTCGCTCGCAGGATCGCGACCGCGCGATCGCCGGCGTCATTGCTGAGGATGCGGCCATGTCGCCGCGACGGATCCTCGGCGCCGCGCAGCGCGAGGAAGGCGATCGCGCAGAGCAGAATCCACACGACGTAGAGCGCGGAAAAGCGGAGACGCACGGCTTGTTATGATAGCCGCCGATGACACGCGCCGAGATCGAACGGAAGCTGATCGAGATCGTTCGGAAAGAAAAAGAAATCCCCGAGGACGTGCTGCGGCCGGAGACGGCGCTGGCGGAGGCAGGGATCGATTCGCTCGACGCGCTGACCATCCTCTTCGGCATCGAGGAAGAGTTCCACATCTCCATTCCCGACGATCGCGCGCGCTCGATGCAGACCTTCGGCGACATCATCGACGCGGTCGAGGCGCAGCTCGCCGCACCGCCATCGTGATTCGCGTCGCCATCACCGGCATCGGCCTCGTCTCGCCGTTCGGCCGCGGCAAAGCGGCGGCGCTCGATGCATTGCGCAATGCCCGCAGCGGAATCCGCCGCATCACCTCCATCGATCCGAGCACCCTCTCCTGCCAGATCGCGGGCGAAGTTCCGGCCGAGGCGCATGAGGGTCTGCAGAAGGGCTTCGATCGCTTCAGCCGCTTTGCATTGATCGCCGCCGAAGAAGCGGCGGAGCAGGCGCAATACAAAGACTTCGATCCCGAGCGCGTCGGTGTGTTGATCGGCACAGGCCTCGGCGGATGCGAAACGCTCGACGTCGCGTACAAGCGCGTCTACGGCGAAGGGCAGGCGCGCGTCGCGCCAGCGTCGATCGCCTGGTCGATGTACAACGCCGCCTCGAGCGCGGTCTCCACGCGCTTCAAGGCGAAGGGCGTTTCGTACGCCGTCGTCTCCGCGTGTGCCTCGAGCGCGCACGCGATCGGCCTCGCGTTTCAGGCCATCCGCACCGGTCAGGCGGACGCGATGTTCGCCGGTGGAGCGGATGCGCCGCTGACCTTCGGCATCATCCGCGGCTGGGAATCGATGCGCGTCCTGGCGATCGACAACGAGCATCCCGAGGAAGCGTGCAGACCGTTCAGCGCCGATCGCAAAGGGCTCGTGCTCGCGGAAGGCTCGGCGGTCTTCTTCCTCGAATCATTCGACAGCGCGAAGAAGCGCGGCGTCGAGATCCTCGGCGAGATCGCCGGCTTCGGCGCGACCAGCGACGCGGGCCACATCACCGATCCATCGGCCGACGGCGCGGCGCGCGCGATGTCGATGGCGCTGCGCGACGCGGCGATCGAGCCCGCAGACCTCGGCTACATCAACGCCCACGGCACGGCGACGCGCGCGAACGACGTCACCGAAACGACGGCGATCAAGAGCGTCCTCGGCGATGCGGCGTATCGCGTTCCGGTCAGCTCGACGAAGTCGCTGCATGGACATGCGATGGGAGCCAGCGGCTCGATCGAGATCGCCTGCTCGCTCATCGCGCTCAACGACGGCTTCATCCCGCCGACGATCAATCTGACCACTCCCGATCCGGCCTGCGATCTCGATTACGTGCCGAATGAAGCGCGTTCCGCGGAGGTGCGGACCTTCGTATCAAATTCATTCGGATTCGGCGGAATGAACGCGGTGGTGGCGCTGAGGACGGCGCGTGGCAATCAACTTGCTAGCTGAACTATGATTTCGTCGCTCGGGAGGCCAGGCTTGATCGTAGAAAAAAAGCACACCGATAACTTCACGATTCTGTACGTGGAGGGGTTGATCAAGCTCGGCGAGAGCGCCGAGTTCTTCTCCTCGGCTCTCGAGACCGTCCTCAAAAACGAGAGCACCAACGTCATCATCGACTTCACGAAGATCGACTACATCGACTCCACCGGCATCGGTGAGCTGGTCGGTTACCTCGGCAAGTTCACCACGCAGAACCGCAAGCTGATCCTGGTCAACCCTTCCGAGCGGATCCAGAAGCTGCTGAAACTGGCCAAGCTCGACGCCGTGTTCAAGATCTACAGCACGGAGGAAGAGGCCATCGCCGCGGAGTCGGGTGCTCCCAGTTCATCCCGAGCCTAGCGAGGGATCAACGGAGCAGGCGGACGGATCGCGAATCGGGCGAAAGCAGCGCGGCGCCGCCGCTGATCCCTCGCTTCGCTCGGGATAAACTGCCGAAACGTGAGACTCGCCAACGTCTACCGCGGCTCCCATCTCGAGTCGTTTCACACCGGCTCGATCGCCGTCGTAGACGCCCGCGGACGGCTCCTCGCCTTCGCCGGCGATCCTCAGCTCCGCACCTCCCTCCGCTCGGCGGCGAAGCCGTTTCAGGCCATTCCGCTGCTCGAGTACGGTGGCGTTGAGGAGTTCGAGCTGACCCCCGAGGAGATCGCGCTCACCTGCGCGTCGCACGGCGGCGAGCCGGTGCATGTCTCGACCGCGGCCGCGCTTCTACGCAAGGGAGAATTTGACGAAGAGGACCTTTTGTGCGGCGCGCATGTGCCGTACGACGAGAAGGCAGCGGCAGAATTGCGCGCCAGCGGCGAGGCCCCCTCGGTGCTGCACAACAACTGCTCGGGCAAGCACGCAGGGATGCTGCTGGCGACCGAAGTCATGGACATCCCGTCGGCGAATTACATCGGCGCCGATCATCCGCTGCAGGTGCTGATGCGGACCACGCTCGCCGATTTCGCGGCCGTTCCGCCCGACGAGATCCCGATCGCCGTCGACGGCTGCGGCGTCCCCGCCTTCTTCCTCTCCCTCTTTCGCGCGGCGTTTGCATATGCCCAGCTCATGGAGACGGCCAGCGGCAAAGGGATGGAGCGGTACGAGGAGAGCGCGGCGCGCGTCGTCCAGTCGATGACCGGCTTCCCGCAATACGTCGCCGGCGCGTGGAGCATGACCACGCCGCTGATGCAGGCGTTCAGCGGCGGCCTGCTGGCGAAAGAAGGAGCCGAGGGTTTTTACGCGATGGCGATTGCGCCGTCGCTCGCGTCGGAATTGAGTGATGATTGCGCCATCGGCATCGCACTGAAGATCAACGACGGCTCGATGACCCGCGGACGCAACCCGGTGATCATCCGCACGCTCGACCTTCTCGGACTCGACGCCGCCTCACGCCCCGAACTGCAGCGCTACCGCGACTGGCCGCTGCGCAACGTCGCCGGCACCCTCGTCGGCGAAGTGAAAGCCGAATTCGAATTGGAGTACTTATGACGAAAGACAGCAGACAGCAGACAGGGGACAGCAGATTCTCGACTAACCACCGGCAATACGGCGCGGCGCTCCTCTTGCTGTCCGCTGTCTGCTGTCTGCTGTCCTGCCGGACGGTGGGCATCTCCCGTTCCAGCGCCGGCTTCGCCGAGGTCTCGCCGATGGTCGCCTCGGAAATGATCCTCGACTCCAATCAGGTCGTCGTCCTCGACGTCCGCTCGCCCGAGCAATATCGCGGACCGGAAGGTCACATCGGCGGCGCGCTCAACGCGCCGTTCGACACCATCGAGCGCCAGCTCCCCGAGCTGCTGCCGTATCAGAACCAGACCGTGCTCGTGTATGGCGAGACGTCGAACGACGGCGCGCTCGCGGCCAAGCTCCTCACCGTGGCGGGGTTCCGCAACGTCGTGCACGTCACCGGCGGCATGCAGGCGTGGATTGAACGCGGGTACCGCGTTGTTAACTCGCGATAGTTGCGTCATTCCACTTCAAAGGAACTCCCAATGAAGAAACTACTCCTGGCCATTTCGATGGTCTCCTTCGCTCTCTCCGCGCATGCCGCGGACACCGCGGCGCTCACGCGCTGGGCCACGAAAGCGCTGAACAAGTGCCCCGATTCGAAGATCACCGTCGAAGAGATGAACGTCCCGCTCGGGCCGACGAACTTCCAGGTCTTCACCGTGACGCAGACCTCGAGCGACAAACAGTGCGGCGGACAGAAGTACCTCCTCTACTCGCCGAAGACCGAACAGGTCCTGATGGGATCGGTCGTGCCGCTGCCGGCCGATGCGCGTCCCGCCGAGGTGCGCGTGACCGAGGTGTCGAACCAGTTGCTGAAGGTCGATACCAAGACGACGATCGCGCCGTTCCCGCTGCCTGACGGACTGCACGCCGTGACCATCACCAAGCAGACGGAGTACGGTCCGTTCTCGTACCACGGCTTCATCGATCAGGGGCAGCACTTCCTGATCATCTCCGACCGCTCGAACCTGCGCGATGATCCGGCGAAGGCGCTGCTCGACACGCTCGGCGTCGCGAACGGCGTGCACCGCGGCAAGACGAAATCGAAGGTGAACATCGTCGAGCTCTCCGACTTCCAGTGCCCGACCTGCGGCAAGGCGCACAAGACCGTCGAGCCGATGATCGCCAAGGCACTCGGCAAGATCAGCTACACGCGCCTCGACCTCCCGCTCTTCGAGCATCACCAGTGGTCGCTCTTCGCCGCCCTCGGCGCGCGCGCCATCCAGAAGGTCGCGCCGGCGAAGTACTGGACGTACGTGAACTACGTCTTCGAGAACCAGGAGACGATCGACAAGCAGAAGTTCGACGACGTGCTGAAGAACTTCTGCGAGGACCGCGACATGAACTGGGCGGCGATCGAGAAGATCTACCGCGACCCGGTCGAGAAAGCGAAGCTCCTCGAGCAGGTCAGCCACGCCTTCGACGCCGGCATCATCTCGACGCCGACCTACATCGTGAACGGCCAGATCCTCGGGTTCGGACCGGAGGGGAAGTTCACGATCGACAGCATCAAGAAGGCGATTGCGAGCGCGAAGTAGCTACCACCCCACGCTGATCTTCGCCGAATAGCTCCTCTGCTCCGCCTGCGTCGCCTCGATCACGATCTTCGGAACGAAGAGCGAGAGGCGCACGCCGGCGGAGTAGCGATTGATGCTCGACTTGTCCTTCAGCGTGAAGTTGACCGAGTCGACCGAGCCGCGGGCGTCGGTCTTCATGCGGCCGACCGCCGCGAACGGCGTGATCGGGCCGAAGCCTTTGCTGATGAACGCCTCGACGCCGTACGTCTTCAACTTGTACACGTCGACGCCGCTCAGTTTCGTGTAGACGCCGCGCAGCGAGACTTCCGGCTTGGCCACGCCGCCGCGGATGAGCGGCATGTCGAGCGCGCCGCCGTAGATCTTGATGCCGGTGTCGCTGATCTTCGCGTACGTGCCGGAGATCGTGCCGCCGCCGTAGCCCTTGGCCACGATCAGGCGCGGCACGCCGACGTAGCCGCCGTGCTGGATGATGTCCTTCGGCACGGAGCGCTTCCAGTAGTCGGCGTTCTGATCGATCTTCATCAGCGTCGCGCCGATGCCGACGTCGAAATGCAGCAGGCCGCTCGCGCGCGCCGGCTGGATCGGATCGGCGTAGATGCCCTGGGCGATGATCCGCGAGAACGTCGCGAAGTCCTCGGCGGTGATCGTCGGCTGGAAGTGGATGTCGTCCGCGGCGCGCATCGGCAGCGCGCACAGCACGATCAGAAGAGCTGCGAGATGTAGTCGTTGCTGAGCAGAAACCCCGCGGGAGTAAAGCCGACGCGCGAATCCACCCGCCTCAGCCAGCCTTCGCGCAAACCACGTTCCGTCCATTCCACTGCCTCCTGTCCGCAGAGCTCGACGAGCCGGTCATAGTGTATCCCGCTGGTCTGCCGCAGCCGGAGGAAGAGAAGCTCGTGCCGCTTCTCGTCGTCGCTCAACGACTCGGTGAAATCTTCGGCGTGTGACGGATCGGCGATGTACCGATGGATGTCGCGCGTGTTCGCAAAGCGGCGCTCGTCCACGAATGAATGCGCGCCGATGCCGAACCCGAGGTACGGCTCGCGCCGCCAGTAACGAAGGTTGTGCTGCGACTCCTGGCCCGGTCGCGCGAAGTTGCTGATCTCGTACTGTTCGAGTCCCGCGTCGCCGAGCCGCTCGACCGCTTCGACGTAGAGCCGCGCGACGTCGTCTTCTTCCGGCAGCGTAGTGCGGCCGCGCGCCACCTGCACCTGCAGCGGCGTCTTCTCGTCGAGGTCGAGCATGTAGAGCGAAAGATGTCCGGCGCCGAGCTCGATCGCCTCGTCGAGCGATGCGCGGAACGATTCGATCGATTGTTGCGGCAGCCCGAGGATCAGATCGAGATTCGTCCGCATGCCGCTGTCGACCGCGAGCGTCACCGCGTCGCGTGCGGCGCGCGCGTCGTGAATGCGGCCGATCGCGCGCAGCTCCGCGTCATGGAACGACTGCACGCCGATGGAGAGACGATCGACTCCCATCTCGCGCCACACCGCGATCGCATCGCGCGTGATGTCCTCGGGATTCGCCTCCAGCGTGAATTCCGTCGCCGGTTGAAAGCGTGACGCGATCCGCGCGAGATGTTGCAGCGATGTACGCGATGGCGTCCCGCCGCCCAGATAGAGTGTCTCGATGCCGCCGTGAGGACCGCGCGCGTTGATCTCGCGCAGCAGCGCGTCGACGTACTGATCCTCCAGCGTCATGTTCGTGCTGATCACGAATGGGCAATACGCGCAGTGCGTTGCGCAGAACGGAAGGTGGATGTAGATGCCGAGAGACATGAAGGTCCATTGTGTCGCGCTGTTCCTGCTTTTGTCGCTTTCCGTTACGGCGCAGGAATCGAAATCGCTGCCGCCGTGGACGCGCGGCACGCTCGACATCCATCAGATCAGCACCGGCCACGGCAACGCCGCGTTCTACGTCTTTCCCGACGGCACCACGATGCTCGTCGACGCCGGCGCGGTCGGCGACGACACGACCGGCGCGAAGATCGCGCGCTACATCGAGCGGATGATGGCGCCGGAAAAACCGCACATCGACTACGCGCTCATCACGCACTATCACGCCGATCACATGTCCGGCCTCCCCGATGTCGGCAAGGCGATCCCCATCGGCACGATCATCGATCGCGGCACCGCGTACCTCCCGCCGCCCGACGACGCGATGATGAAGGCGTTCCGCACGTTCATCGCCGAGAAACATGTGAAAGAAGAAGCAATCCGCGTCGGCGCGAACGATCAGATCGTGCTGCGCCGCGAGCCCGATGCGTTCAAGTCGTTCGAGGTGCGCAACGTCGCCGGCAGCGGCCAGGTCTGGACCGGTGAAGGGAACGACGCGCGGCCGATGTTCCCCGCGACCTACACCAAGGAAGACACGCCGAGCGAGAACATGTGCAGCATCGGCCTGCGCATCCGCTACGGCCGCTTCGACTTCTTCACCGGCGGCGACATGCCGGGCGTCCCCGACGCCGGCACGCCGGAGTGGCAGTCGGTCGAGACCGCCGTCGCGCGCGTCATCGGACCGACCGACGTGCACGTCGCGAATCACCACGGCTCGATCGATCCGGAGAGCGCGTTCTTCCTCGCCACGCTCCGCTCGCCGGTCATCATCCTGCCGTCGTGGTCGCCGACGCATCCGTCCCAGGACTCGCTCAAGCGGATGCTCGCCACGCGCCTCTATCCCGGCCCGCACGACATCTTCGCCACGAAGCTGTACGAGGCGACGAAGACGAGCATCGGCTCGCGCGCCGACCAGTTGAAGGCGCAGCACGGCCACATCGTGGTCCGCGTCGCGCCGGGCGGCGACCGCTACCAGGTGTTCGTTCTTGACGACGTGGGCGAGGAGCCGAACGTCGTGGCGATTCACGGCCCGTACGACGCACGCTGACTCACGCGGTTGCCGGTTGCCAGTCGCCAGTTGCCCTCCGGTAACCAGCAACCGGCAACTGGTAACGGTCGCCCAACTGCTAGAATTATTTTCCTGATGTCCGACACCTCCGCTCCCGCGCAACGTGGCCCGCGCCTGCTCTGGACGCTCCTCGGCGCGATGGTCATCGTCGCGCTGCTGCCGCTCCTCGTCTCGCACTGGTTCCTCATCGGCATCAACCGCGATTCGCTCGAGACGCTGGAGCGCAAGTACCTGACCCGCTCCGCGGTCGGCATCGCCACCGACGTGCAGAACCTGCTCCTCAGCAACACGCAGCAGTTGACGAAGATCGCCGGCAGCATCCGCATCATGAAGAAGGCGCTGCCGCCGGGCGGCGATCCGTTCACGTACGCGGCGGAGACGAACTGGATCACCGACTACCTCACCCCCGACAGCGACCTCCTCGCGCTGCGCCTCCTGAACATCGAAGGCGCGGGCGCCGAGGCCAAGCCGGCGCAGCTCGACCCGCAGGTGCAGCAGGAGATGAACCTCGCGCTCGAGGCGGCGAAGCAGGGCCAGACCTACACCGGCACATTCCAGTACCTCAACTCCGCGAATCAGCCGGCGGTCGTCGTCGCGGTGCCGGTCGTCGATGACGGCAAGGTCATCGGCACGGTCGAAGGACTGGTCAGCCTCAAACGGATCGCCGATCACATCAAGGAAGAGGGCAAGGGCGACGTTACGGCTTTCCTCGTCGATCGCAACGGCAAGGTGCTGATGCACAGCGAGCCGAGCGTCGACGTGCAGCGCCCCGACTTCTCCGCCCTCAAGATCGTGCAGGAGTTCAAGAAGACTCCGCTGCGCCTCACCGAGTCGTACGCCGACAACCACACCGGCCGCAACATCACCATGCTCGGCACCGTAGCGCCGGTCGGGCGTCCCGACTGGGGCGTCGTCGTGCAGAAGCCGGAAGAAAAGGCGTACGCGTCGGTGAACAAGATGATCCGCGCCACCGTGGAGTGGGGCGGCGTCGCGCTGCTCTTCGCCATCATCGCGGCGGTGCTGTTCGCGTCGAACATCGCGCGGCCGATCCGCCTCCTCGCGGAGCGCACGGCCGAGATCGCGCGCGGCAACTACCAGCAGCGCGTCGAGCTGAAGACGCACAACGAGATCGGCGAGCTGGCGACGAACTTCAACGCGATGTCGACGGCGATCGAGCACGCGGTCGAGCAGTTGAAGAAGGCGGCGAACGAGAACCATCTCCTCTTCATCAACTCCGTCCGCATGCTCGCCGCGGCGATCGACGCCAAGGACCCGTACACGCGCGGTCACTCAGAGCGCGTGGCGCGCTACTCCATCGCCATCGGCAAGAACCTCAGCCTGCCGGAGAAAGAGATGCGCAACCTCCGCATCTCCGCGCTGCTGCACGACGTCGGCAAGATCGGCATCGACGACCGCATCCTGCGCAAGCCGGGCGCGCTGAGCGACGACGAGTTCGAGGTGATGAAGGGCCATCCGGCGAAGGGCGCCGCGATCATGAGCGGCGTCGCGCAGCTCATCGACATCATCCCCGGCATGAAGTACCACCACGAGAAATGGGGCGGCGGCGGCTATCCCGACGGCATCGAAGGGGACGAGATCCCGATGCAGGCGCGCATCGTCGCCATCGCCGACACGTTCGACGCGATGACCACCAATCGCCCCTACCAGAAGGCGATGGAGATCAACTACGTCGTCGAGAAGATCAAGAGCTTCGCCGGCACGCGATTCGATCCGAAGGTGGTCGAGGCGTTCGTGCAGGCGGTGAAACGCGGCGACATCCAGATCGAAGACCAGGTGAGAGGCGCCGCCTGAGACTGTTCGCGCTCGCGTTCCTGGTTGCCACCCCCCTCATCGCCGCCGACGATCCTCTCCGTGTCGAGCGCAACGCCGTCGCGGCGCTACTGCGCGGGCAACCGGCGGCCGCGCTCAAACAGCTCGGCGGCGTGAAATCGACGGGCGAGACCGCGCCGGAGCTCGAGAACCTCCGCGGTCTCGCGCTGATGATGTCCGGCGACGTGAAGGGCTCGCTCCCCTTCTTCGAGCGCGCGCTGCCGCTCCCCGAGGCCCGTTTCAATCGCGCGGTGGCGATGCTGAAGCTCGCCAAGTACGCCGAGGCATCGGCGGAGCTGGAGAAGATCTACGGCGACGCGAATTCGCCGCTGCGCGCGTCGGCCGCGTATCACGATGCGCTGGCGCTCGACGCCCTCGGCAAGCCGAACGATGCGATCACCTGGTTCACGCGCGCGCTCGACCTCGATCCGAAGTTCGATTCCGCCCTGCTCTACCTCGGCATCATCCGCGAGCGCACCGGCGACCTGCAGGGCGCGGGCAAGGCCTACAAGCAGTTTCTCGACCGCCATCCCGATTCGATCGTGGCGATGCTACGCTTCGGCATCGCTGCACAGCGTGCCGGCCGCCCGGAGGTCGCGCGCAAGTACTTCGAAAAAGTCATCGCCGCCGTGCCGTCGTCCGCGGAAGCGGCCGAGGCACGGATGTATCTCGAAATGTGGGAGTGAGGAAGTTGGCGTTCCACGGAATCCTCGCGCAGTTGCTCAGCTCCACGCCCGGCTCGATCGCCGCGATCTTCCTCGATTGGGAAGGCGAGACTGTCGCGTTGCTCACGGCGGCCGACGTCGAACAGGACGAGCTCAAGGCGCTCGGCGCGTACCAGGGCATCTTCCTCAAGCAGCTCCGGACACTCTGCAGCAACCTCGACATCGGCGAGCCGCAGCGCTTCAAGGTCGAGTTCGCGAAACGGAAAGTGCTGAGCTGCGACGTGAAGGATGGATACTTCGTAGTCATGCTCGTCGGAGCGGAGACCAACGAAGGTGAGGCGTGGCACCACCTCGTCCACTGCCGGCAGGATCTCCTCCAGGAGATGTAGATGATCGCCCTCCTCCTCGCGGCAACCCTCTCCAGCGCCGTCCGCGCACACATGACGTTCCTCTCAGACGACATGCTGGAGGGACGCGGCACCGCAACCCGAGGCCATGAGATCGCGGCGCGCTACGTCGCCGCGCAGCTCGAAGGGATCGGCCTCGACACGAAACTGCAGCCCGTGCCGATGCGCCGCGCGGAGCTGATCGCCAACGAGAGCCGCGTCGAGCTGATCCAGGCCGACGGCACGCGCAAGATTCTCGTCGCCGGCAAGGACTGCATCATGGCGGGTGATTTCCGCGGCCTCTCCGACGTCGAGGCGCCGCTCGTCTTCGCCGGCTTCGGCGTCACGGCGCCGGAGCACAAATTCGACGACTACGCGAAGATCGACGCGCGCGGAAAGATCGTCGCCGTCACCGGCGGCGCGCCGAAGGACTTCAACGCCGAGGAGCGCGCGCACTACGCCAGCGCGAAGGGCGAGAACGCCGCCGCGCATGGCGCGATCGGCATCGTGCGGCTCTGGACCCCGGAAGACGAGACCTCGGGGACGTGGGACGCGACGGTTCGCTCCTATTCGAGCATCGGCAGCTTCGCCTGGCTCGACGGCAACGTGCCGCATCCATTCCTCCCGCAGCTCCGCGGCGCCGCGTGGATCGGTCCCAACCAGCAGCTCCCGCCGCGCATCCGCATCGTAAACAAGAGCAAGACGGACGACATGCAGAGTCCGAACGTCGTCGGCACGCTGCGCGGCACCGACGAAAAGCTGCGCGACGAGTACATCGTCCTCAGCGCGCATCTCGATCACCTCGGCATCGGCGAGCCGATCCGCGGCGACTCGATCTACAACGGCGCGGTCGACAACGCCTCGGGGGTCGCATCGCTGATCGAGCTGGCGCGGATGTTCGTCGCCGCCCCGCCGCGCCGGTCGATTCTCTTCATCGCGGTGACGGGCGAAGAACCGGGCCTCATCGGCTCCGACTATTTCGCGCAGCACCTGCCCGTCCCGCGCGAAGCGATCGTCGCCAACATCAACATCGATGGCAGCTCGCTCTGGGACTTCGACGCGCTGTTCGCCCGCGGCGCCGATCACTCGTCATTGAAGACGAACGTGGAAGCGAGCGGCGAGACCATCGTCCCCGACCCCTTCCCCGACCAGGCCGGCTTCGTCCGCAGCGATCAGTACTCCTTCGTCCGCATCGGCGTCCCGTCGATCATCCTCGGCGCAAAACGGTCCGGCGACGCGCGCGTCACCGCGCTCGAGTGGGTGAAGAACCGCTACCACCAGCCGGGCGACGACATGTCCCAACCGCTCGACTTCGACGCCGCCGCACGCTTCACGACCGATCTGTTCAAGATCGCCCAGTCGATCGCGCAGCAGGAACAGCGCCCGAAGTGGAACAAGGGAGATTTCTTCGGGGCGCGGTTCGGGACGGCGGCGACCAGAGGCGACTAACCCTCTTCCAACGCCTCTAAGTTCGACAATATTGACTCGATCCGATTCCGGATCTCGCCGCGCTCCTTCTGGAAGCGGTCGTTCTCTTCCTCGAGCGTGGTCACGCGCTCGGTGGCGTTTTCCTGATCGCGAACCTTGGCCTCGGCGGCCTCGAGCTGCGTCTTCAGCGAATCGCGCTCGCGACGCAGCTCCTGGATCAACGCGACGGCGCGCTCCACGCGTTCGTTGAGGCGCCCGAGGATCTCGGCTTCTTCGGTTCCGGCCAGCGACATCTGGTCTTCTTTCGTTTTCTTCATAGCAATTTCACCGGTAGGAGCTCGGCCACACGCGATGCGAGGCGTTGATGCGCTGCGCCGACTTCGTCCTGCGTCAGCGAGCGATCGAAGGCCTGGTACCACATGCCGAGCGTCGTCTTGATTACGTTCTCCTCCCCTTCCGGCTCGAAGTGGTCGCGCAGACCGACTTCGTGCAGCCAGGGGACGTCGAGCGTTTGAATGGTTTTGATGATGCGTCCGTACTCCAGATCGCGGGCATGCGTCATGGCCATGATCATCGGTACGCCGGGGAAGCGCGCGACCGGAGCCATGGTCCACGTGCCGGTCGATTCGAGCAGCGCCTCGATGTCGATCTCCGCCGCCGCCACGTCGCCTTTGATGCCGTAGCGCTGCAGCAGCTCCTGCCCGAGGAATCCGACCGACGCGATGCGCCGATCGTCGTGCCACGCCGCGGCGCGCTGACCGGGACGGTACCAGCGATCGTCGGACGTCTTGAAGGTCAGCGGTACATGCAGCTTGTCGGCGATCTGCTCGACGATGCCTTTGACGTCGTAGAAATCGACCGCGCGCTTCGTGTCGCCCCAGAACGTGCCGATCGTGCCGTACATCACGAGCGCGACCTGGCGGCGCTCACGAACACCCGAAGCCCCGCGGTGATACGTGCGTCCCAATTCGAACAGTGCGCCGTCGCGCGTGCCGTACGAGCGATTGAAGACCGCCGTCTCGAGCAGTCCAGGCAACAGCGACAGCCGCATCGACGCGATGTTCTCGGTCAATGCGTTCGTGATCGAGATCGGCTGCTCGTCCGACACCAGCGCATTCGTCTCCGCGTTGATGAACGAGTACGTCACCGCCTCGGACAATCCGCAGCCGACGAGAATGTCGCGCACCTTATCCTCGGTATCGACGATCCGATTCTCATGCACGTCACCGGTCGTCAGTCGCGGCAGCGAGCCAGGCACGTTGTTCAGTCCGAAGAAGCGCAGCACCTCTTCGACGAGATCCATCTCTTCGAAGATGTCGGTACGCGACGTCGGGACGATCACGTCGAGATCATCGCCCGCGACTTCAGCGGTGAATCCGAGCCGCCGGAAAAGCTCGAGCGCGTAGCCGATGCCGACCGCGCCGCCTGACTGCTCGTGCAGTTTCGCCGCACGGAGACGCAGGCGCTTCGGTGCGATCTCGCGTGCGATGACGTCGATCAACTCCTCGGCGGTTCCGCCCGCGAGCTCCAGGATCAACTGCGTCGCCAGATCGATCACCGCAGGTCCGTCGTTCGGGTCGACGCCGCGCTCGAAGCGATACGAGGCATCGGTCTTCACGCCGAGGCGGCGCGCGGTGCGGCGGATGACCGAGGGATTGAAGGCCGCGCATTCGAGGAGCAGGTTCGTCGTCGTGTCGCGGATCTCGCTGTTGAATCCGCCGATGATTCCGCCGAGGCCGGTCGGGCCCTTCCCGTCAGCGATCACGCACGTCTCGGGATCGATCGTGCGGACGACGTTGTCGAGGCACTTGATCGACTCGCCCTTCTTGCCGGCGCGGACGACGATCTTCTGATCGGCGACGAGGTCGAGGTCGTACGCGTGCATCGGATGCCCGAGGGCGAGCATCACGTAGTTGGTGACGTCGACGACGTTGCTGATCGGGCGGAGGCCGACGGCTTCGAGGCGGCGCTGGATTTTCGCGGGCGATGGCTTGATCTTCACGCCGCGGATCACGCGAGCGGAGAAGCGCGTGCACATTTCGGGGGCGTCGATGGAGATGGAAACGCCCTCACCCGCCCTCCGGGCACCCTCTCCCGCTGCGGCGGGCGAGGGAGAGGACGAGGGGCGGCCGAAGGCGGCGGCCAGCTCCTTCCCCATCCCGGCGTGCGACATCGCGTCGATGCGGTTCGTGGTGATCTCGGCGTCGACGACCGTGTCGTCGCCGTGGCGCTCCATGGCCTCGATGGCGTGGCCGATCTCGGTCATCCGTTCGGCGAGTTGTTCGTCGCTGATGCCGGAGAGATCGACGTAATCGTTGAGCCAGTCGCGCGAGAGTTTCATGGGACGCGGATTGTAGCCGACAGCACGGCTTCCGCGGCGTCGTGCGGGTTGTTCCGCTTTCGATAGACGTCTTCGATCAGCTTGTCGAAATCGGTGGTTGCGATCGCATGCTGAAGAAACTTCTCTTTCAACTGCGTCTCGATGCGGATGCGCACGCGGTCGCGATTGCGGCGATCGAGCTCGCCCGACGCCGACAGATAGTCGAAATGCTTCACGATCGCGGCGTCGAGCTCGTCGATCCCCTCATTGCGCGACGCCACCGTCTTCACGATCGGCGGCACCCAGTCGCCGTGCTCTTCGACCAGCGACATCATCATCGTCACTTCCGTCACCGTCTTGTCGGCGCCGGGACGATCGGCCTTGTTCACCACGAAGATGTCGCCGATCTCCATGATGCCGGCCTTGATCGCCTGGATGTCGTCGCCCATGCCGGGAACGAGCACCACCATGTTGGTCTGCACGGTGCGGATGACTTCCACCTCATCCTGTCCGACGCCGACGGTCTCCACGAGCACGATGTCGAAGCCCGCCGCATCGAGCAGATCGACGACGTCGTTCGTCGCCTTCGCCAGTCCCCCGAGGAATCCACGCGTGGCCATCGAGCGGATGAAGACGCCGCGGTCGGTGTAGAGGTCCGCCATGCGGATGCGATCGCCGAGGATCGCACCGCCGGTGAACGGCGACGTCGGATCGACGGCGATGATGCCGACGCGCTTGTTCTGCCGGCGGTAATGCTTCGCCAGCGAAGCGACCAGCGTCGACTTGCCCGCGCCCGGCGATCCGGTGATGCCGATGATCCGCGCGTTGCCGGTCTGCTGGTAGATGTCGGCGAGGAGACGCGCGGCCTCGGGATCGTCGCGCTCGACGAGGCTCACCGCCTGCGCAAGCGCCCGATACTTCCCGGAGACGACGTCAGCGCTGAGCTTCATCGCTCGCTGAGAATACTTCTCGCGATGACCATGCGCTGGATTTCCGAAGTCCCTTCACCGATCGTGCAGAGCTTCACGTCGCGGTAGTACTTCTCCGCCGGGAAATCCTTGATGAAGCCGTAGCCGCCGAAGATCTGCACCCCTTTTTCGGTCGCGCGCACGGCGACCTCGGAGGAATACAGCTTGGCCATCGCCGAGGCCTGCGTCACCCGCTCCCCCGCGTCCTTCATCGTCGCGGCGCGGTAGCAGAGGAGGCGCGCGGCGTCGGTCTCCGTCGCCATGTCGGCGAGCATGAACTGGATCGCCTGGAACTCCGCGATCGCCTTGCCGAACGCGGTGCGCTGGCGCGCGTAGTCGCGTGCGGCCTCGTACGCGCCGCGCGCGATGCCGACAGCGAGCGCGCCGATCGAAATGCGTCCCCCGTCGAGGATCTTCATCGAGTCGATGAAGCCGTAGCCGATCTCGCCGAGGACGTTCGACGCCGGCACGCGGCAGTCCTCGAGCACCAGCTCCGCGGTGTCGGAGACGCGCATGCCGAGCTTGTTCTCTTTTTTGCCCGGGCGGATGCCGGGACGGTCCATCTCCACCGCGAAGGCGGTGATGCCGTGCTTCTGATCGTTGCGGTCGGTCACGGCGAGGACGACCGAGATGTCGGCGTACGTCGCGTTGGTGATGAAGTTCTTCGTGCCGTTGAGCACCCACTCATCGCCGTCTTTGACCGCCGTCGTGCGCATGCCCGACGCGTCGCTGCCGGAGCCCGGCTCGGTGAGTCCCCACGCCGCGATCCATTCGCCGCTGGCCAGTTTCGGCAGCCATTTCTTCCGCTGCTCGTCGTTGCCGGCGAGGTAGATGTGGCCTGTTCCCAGCGAGTTGTGGGCAGCGACGCTGAGGGCGAAGCCGCTGTCGACGACGCCGAGCTCCTCGATGACGTTGACGTAATCGATGTACGAGAGGCCCGCGCCGCCGTACTCCTCGGGGATGGTCACGCCGAGCATGCCGAGCTGGCCGGCGGCCTTGAACGTCTCGACGGGGAAATGCTGCGCTTCATCCCACTGGAACAGGTGCGGCTTGATCTCGCTTTCGGCGAAATCGCGGACCATCGTTTTGATCTGTTTTTGTTCGTCGCTGAGGCGGAAATCCATGAGTGAGAGCTCCTTGAATCAGGGGTCGCTCGGTAGGCGGCGCGCATTCTAGCAGATGGCAATCTGGCGCCCCTGTCAGCGTCTCCGAGGATATGCGCATGCAAAAGTTCGCCCTCGCCCTCCTCGGCATCACGCTCCTCACCGTGTGTGGCGGTGAGCATCTCAGCTCCGTCACAGCACCCAAAAACATCACCTGCGACTCGGCGTTCGGCGGCGACTGGCACTGGATCCTGCAGACCTGCGGCGGCTTCAGCGACGACGTCTCGCACGGGCAGCTCTCGACGACGAACGGCTGCCGCCTGACACTCGACACCACGCCCGCGACGCTCAAGGCCCAGGGCCAGACGTTCACCATGGTCGTGGCCTTCGACACGAAGAAGGTGACGCTGGAGCGGAAGGGAACGATCTGCGACGCGATCGACAACGGCACCATCGAAGGACAGAGCGGGCGCTCGTTCTCGATCCACTTCGTCGCCACGCCGACCGAGAAGTGCTGCACCAACGACTACTTCGCGACCATCGCGTATTAAACTCGTCTCGATGAAGCGACTGGTCTCCCTCGCGCTGCTGCTCGCCGCCCCGATGCTCTTCGCGCAACAGAACGCGAAGAAAGCGCCGCAGAACGCCGCTCCGAAAGGCGGCTTCCGGACGGAGTTCAGCAGCGACCTCGACGACGTGCAGAAGAAGATCATCGATCTGGCGAACGCCGTCCCCGCGGAGAAGTACACCTGGCGTCCGACCGCCGACGTCCGCTCGGTGAGCGAGGTCTACATGCACATCGCCGGCGGCAATTACTTCCTCGCCACCTTCCTCGGCGTGCAGCCGCCCGACGACATGCCGAAGGACATCGAGAAGATCACCGACAAGAAAGAGGTGATCGCCGCGCTGCAGAAGTCGTTCGACCACCTGCGCACGATCCTCAAGAACACCAGCGACGCCGATCTCGAGAAGCCTGTGAAGCTCTTCGGCAAACCGACCACCCACCGCGGCGTCTTCGTGACGGCACTCAACCACCTGCACGAGCACCTCGGACAGTCGATCGCCTACGCGCGGATGAACGGGGTGACGCCGCCGTGGAGTGTGAAGGAGTAGGCATGACACTCAACGAGATCGTGCACTCCGACCCCGACATTCTCGGTGGCACACCGGTCTTTGTCGGAACGCGCGTACCGGTGCGAACGCTGCTCGACTATCTCGAAGGCGGCGAGCCTCTCGAAGAGTTCCTCGACAACTATCCGAGCGTGTCGCGTGAGCAGGCGATTGCGTTTCTCGAAGAGGCCGGGCGCGCGGCCCTCGCACAGATCGCGTGAGACGCGTTCTTTTCGACGAAAACATGCCGCGCAAGCTGCGCCGCGACCTTCCCGAGTTCGTCGTCCGAACCGCACAGGAAGAAGGGTGGTCGGCGTTCAAGAACGGCGACCTCCTCGCCCGCGCGTCGCAAGTGTTCGATGTACTCGTCACAACCGATCAGCGCATGCGGTATCAGCAGAACATGCCGCGCTTCAGCATCGGCGTGGTCGTGATTGAATCGCGTGACACTCGCCTCATTCACCTACGGCCACTGCTGCCTCAGATGCGTGACGCGATCGCGACGGTGGAACCGGGACAGGTCGTCATCGTGAGCCCTCCCTCGCGTCACCTCACGTAATTCACCACATACTCCGGCGCCTCCACCCCCACCCGCTCATCCGTCACCGGCGCGCCCGGCGTGAGCGCGAGCGGCACCACTCCCGCCCAGATCGGCAGCGCGTAGTCCTCGTCGTCGTCGGCGGGGCCGCCGGTGCGGATCTTCGCGGACGCCTCGCTGATCGGCATCGACAGCACGATCGTCTGGCGCAGCTCCTTCTCGTTCGGCTGGCGGACATCCTTCGAACGTCCGCGGCAGACGTGCTCCACGAGGCGCTCCAGCGCGCGCACCTTCTCCTCCGGATCGGTCACCTCGGTCGCGGTGCCGAAGACGACGACGGAGCGGTAGTTCATCGAGTGATGGAACGCGGAGCGCGCCATCACCAGGCCGTCGAGCAGCGTCACGGTCACGCACGCGGGGACGCCGGTCCGCAGGTTGCGCAGCATCCCGCTGGCGGGCGAGCCGTGGAAGTAGAGGCGGTCGCCCTCGCGCCAGTGAATCGTCGGGATGACCACCGGATCGCCGTGAAAGACGAAGCCGGCGTGACAGATCAACGCCTCGTCGAGGATGCGGTTCACGGTCTCGACGTCGTACGCCCCGCGCTGCGGGAGGCGGCGGACGGTCGTGCGCTCGGTCTGCAGGGTCGCGCTCATTTCGCACTCTCCTTCTTGATCGATATGGGCGATGCGTGTCCCGCCACGTTCTTCCAGGCGCCCGCGGTCCTGACCCAGACGTCGGTGTAGCGGAGGTCGGCCTCCACGCGATCGTCCTTGTACGTGTACTTCTGCATGATGCGGCCGGTGATCACCGCCGTGTCGCCGAAGAGGCGGACGTTCACCTCTGTCGGCTCGTACGGCTGCATCTCGAGGCCGGGTGTCCCGAGCTCGGCGATCAGCGCGGAGCGCGTCTTCACCTTGCCGTTTCCCGTGATGAGGACGTAGTCGTCGCTCATGTTTTTCGTGAACCATGCCCCGTCCTTCGTGTAGGTGGCGACGACCAGCTCGTGGTCGAGGCGGCGGAGGTCGGCCAGGTCATCGGCGAGCGCCGGAAGCGCGAGGAGAATCAAAACGATTGCGATCTTCTTCATTGTTCTAGTACAATCCTTGCTAAGTGTTAGTACAAAATTACCTCAGCGGCGACAGCGCCGTCAACATCGCCCGCTCCATCGAAAGCGCGGTCGCAGGCGGGAAGATCGCCGGCGGCTCGCTCCTGCCCCCCGTCCGCAGCGCCGCGGCCCATCTCCGCGTCTCTCCCGCCACCGTCGCCGCGGCCTACCGCGTCCTCGGGCAGCGCGGCGTGGTGATCGCGGACGGTCGTCGCGGGACGCGCGTGCGCCACGCCCCGCCGATCGCCATGCCGGTCGCCGCGCCGCTGCCGGAGAGCGTGCGCGATCTCGCGGGCGGCAACCCCGACGGCGCGCTCCTGCCGCCGATCCCGAAACTGGCGCACGAGCAGCGGCTCTATCGCGATGACCTCAACGACCCTCGCCTGCTCGATCTCGCGCGCAAGCAGTTCGTCGACGACCACGTGCCGGCGGCAACGATCGCCGTCGTCAGCGGCGCGCTCGACGGCGTGGAGCGCGTGCTGCGCGAGCATCTCCGTCCTGGCGATCGCGTCGCGGTGGAGGACCCGTGCTTTACCGGCGTCCTCGATCTCCTCAGCGCGCTCGCGCTCGTCCCGGTGCCGGTGACGATCGACGACGAGGGTCTCGATCCCGACGCGCTGAAACGTGCCTTGCGCGGAGACGTCGCCGCGCTGGTGATCACGCCGCGCGCACAGAATCCGACCGGCTCGGCGATCAGCGCGTCACGCCAGCGTGCGTTGCGCGCGATCCTGGCCAGACATCCCGAGCTGCTGCTCATCGAAGACGATCACGCCGGACCGATCGCCGGCGCGCCGTATCGCACGCTCGTCGATGTATCGCGCGAGCACTGGGCAGTCGTCCGCTCCGTGTCGAAGTCGCTCGGCCCTGATCTGCGCGTTGCCGTCCTCGCCGCCGACGAGCGCACCATCGCCCTGGTCGAAGGCCGCCAGAACCTCGGCATCCGCTGGGTGAGCCACATCCTGCAGCGGATCGTGATCGCGATGTGGAGCGACCGCCGCGTGCAGTCCTTGCTGAAGCGCGCCGAGCGGACGTACACGGAGCGCCGCAACGCGCTCCTTCGCGAGCTGCGCATGCGCGGCATCGAAGCGCACGGCGCGTCGGGACTCAACGTCTGGATCCCGGTGCGCGAGGAGACGCCGGTGGCGCAGGCGCTGATGAGCGCCGGGTGGGCGGTGCAGGCCGGCGAGCGCTATCGGTTGACGACCGGGCCGGCGGTGCGCGTCACGATCGCGACGCTCGAGCCCGACGATGCCGCGCGGCTCGCCGAGGAGCTCGCGCGCGTGCTTACGCCGTCGCCAGCTCTCGCGCGAACATCCCGGGCGTATAGGCCGTGATCCGGCCCGTGAACGCCGACGCCGCGACGGTCAGCGGCGAGGCCAGCCACAGTTTCCCCGGGCCGCTGCGGCCGCGGAAATTGCGGTTGATCGCGCTCACCGTCACCTGATCGGTCGTATCCGAAACACCCGGTCCGCAGCCGATGCACGCGCCGCATCCCGGATTGAGCACCACCGCACCGGCGCGCTCGAACGTGTCGACCAGGCCGTTGTCGCGCGCGAATTTCTCCACCGCCTGCGAGCCGAACTGCACGAAGAACTTCACCCCCTCGGCTACGCGCAGTCCGGCGTCGACTGCCTCCTTCGCCACCTGGTGGTAGAAGAGGAAGTCGTCGATTTTGCCCGCGGTGCAGGAGCCGGCGTACGCGATGTCGATCTTCACGTCGCCGATCTCCTCGATCAGCGCGCCGTTCGTCGGATCGGAGGCGACGCCGTGATCGGGATCGCCCGGATGCGCCACCATCGGCTCGATGGTCGAGAGGTTGATGACATGCGTCCCGCCCGCGTACTCCGCGTCGGGATCGGGCGAGACGGCGCGCGCGCGGAGGCGCTCGATGTCCACACCCGGCCGCATCTGCGCGATCCATTCGAACGTCCGCTCGTCCGCCTCGACGATCGCGGTGCGCGCCGAGCATTCCGTCGCCATGTTCGCCAGCGTCGCCCGCTCGTCCATCGAGAGCAAGCGGAGGCCGGGGCCGGTGAACTCCATGATCCGGTCGAGCGTCTGCTGCGGCTTCGCGTAGTGCAGGAGGATGTAGAGCATCACATCCTTCGCCGTCACGTTCGGCTTGAGCGTGCCGATCAGCTCGAAGCGGATCGACTCCGAGACTTCCACCATCGTGAAGCCGGAGTGCGCGAGGTTCGCGTATTCGGTCGAGCCGACGCCCCACGCCAGCGCGTTGTTCACGCCGCCCATGCAGGTGTGCGAGTCGGTGGCCTGGATGAAATCGCCCGGATCGATGAACTCCTCTCGCGCGACCTCGTGGCAGATGCCCGGCGAGATCTTGTCCGTCGCCGAGTAATCGCGGCATCCGGTGTGCGCCTGGAACTCGCGCTGCAGCTCGCGCAGGCGGTCGATCTTCGGCAGGAACGGCCGCATCTTCGCCACTTCGTCGGCGTAGATGAGATGGTCTTCAAAGATCGCGAACTTCTGCGGATTGATGATCCGGTACTGCGCGCCGTACTCGTCCCCGAGGAAGTAGTGCACCTGGCCGGTGGTGAACTCGTGCGTGTAGCCGCCGTCGACGTCGACGACGACCGAATCGCCCGGCTTCACGTAATCGCCGGCACGAAGATGCCGCGCGAGGATCTTCTCCCCCATCGTCATCGGACGCGGCGGTGTGTCGGGATGCGGCAGCTCGAGCTCTCCCCGCTCCAGCGCCTTCGAGAACGGGAAGAGACCACCCTCGCGCACGATGAGCTGCGAGATCGGATCGTACTTTTTGTAGAGCTCCTCGAGCGGCACACCCTCGCCGGCCTGCAGGCGGATCAGCATGTCGTGATCGCCCATCAGCAGTCCCTGGTTGATGTTGTTCCCCGCGTGAATCGGCGCGAACGACGCGGCAATCGCAAGACGAATCCCGCTGAACACCTCGGACTGCGTCGCCTGCTCGCGCGAGCTGCCGACGCCCTTGCGCATCCCGCTCACGATGACTTCGAAGTTGCCGTCGCGCAGCGCGTCGGTCGGGACCACGCGCTCGCCGTTCACGATCAGACCCGCGTACGCGTTCCGCGCGATGTCTTCCGGCTTGTAGTCGAAGCAGACCCACGCCGGCGTCATGACGTCGGTGTTGATGTCGTCCATCAGGTCTTCGACGCGCAGGTCCTTCATCTCGAGATCGAGCTCGCCGCGCAACTGCGCGCGGATGAGCTCGGGATCTTTGGTCAGGAAGAGGACGCGTTTGCCGGGGGTGAGGGTGATGACTGAGGGAGGCTTCATCGTGGTTTGAAACGTATCACTTTTCCCGCTTCATCCCCTGCCGCGCCCGGATCACGAAATGCAGCGGGCACCCAACCAGCCCCAGCCCCTCGCGGAACTGGTTGTCGAGGTAGCGCCGATACGAAAAGTGGAGCGGCTCGTCGACATTTGAAAACAGCGCGAACGTCGGCGGCGCGGGGCGGAGCTGCGTGCAGTAGTAGAAGCGGCGGGGACGTCCTTTGACCGCGGGCGGCTGGTGCTCGCGGATGGCGCGCTCGAGGATCTGGTTCAGTTCCGAGGTGCGGAAGCGGCGGCGATAACTGGCGACGATCGTGTCGATGCGGGGGAAGATCTTCTCCACGCGGCGGCCGGTCTTCGCGGAGATGAACTCCAGCGGCGCGTACTGCAGGAACTTCAGCTTGAAGCGGACCATGTCCTCGAACTTCTTCGACTCGTCCTGCGTGTGCTCGCCGACGTCCCACTTGTTCACCAGGACCAGCGCCGCCTTCCCCGCTTCATCCGCGTAGCCCGCGACGGTCGCGTCCTGCGCGGTCACGCCGTCGACGGCGTCGATCACGATCAGCGCGATCTCGCAGCGGTCGATCGCCTTGCGCGCGGAGATCACGGCGAGCTTCTCCGCTTCCTCCGTCGTCTTTCCTTTCCGGCGGATGCCGGCAGTATCGATGAGCAGGTAGCGCTTACCGTCGCGCACGATCTCGGAGTCGATCGCGTCGCGCGTCGTGCCGGAGATCGGCGAGACGACAGCGCGCTCCTCGTTCAACAGCCGGTTGAGCAGCGATGACTTGCCGACGTTCGGACGCCCGATGATGGCGACGCGAATCGGCGCGTCAGCTTCGTCCTCTTCGTTTTCTTCGATCGATTCCGCCGGAACGATCGCCTCGATGACGTCGGTCAGCTCCTGAAGTCCTGCTCCATGCTCGGCGGAGATCGGCATCACGCGCTCGAAGCCGAGCTCGTAAAACTCCGGCACGTTCTCCTCGGCGTCCTTCCGATCGGTCTTGTTGACCATCAGCACGGTCTTCGATGCGACCGAGCGCAACTGCTGCGCGATGTCGCGGTCCTCGGAGACGATCCCCGCCGCTCCATCGACGACGAAGAGGATGAAGTCCGCGTCATCCAGCGCGCGCTCCGCCTGGGCCTTGATTTCATCCGCGTACGCCGACATTGGCGACTCGCCGTATTCGAGTCCGCCGGTGTCGGTCAGCTCGTAACGGCGGCCGTCGTCGAGCGTGACGATGTCGGAGAGGCGATCGCGCGTCATGCCCGGGAGGTCGTGCGTCAGCGCGCGACGCTTGCCCGCGAGGCGGTTGAAGAGCGTCGACTTGCCGACGTTCGGACGGCCCACGATCACGATTTTTTTCACAGTGTGAATCCGTAGGTCGGGATGAAGCGCGAGGCCGCATAGAAGAGCAGCGCGCCCATGACGGTATTGAAGAAATTGAGCACGCCGTTCGGGATCTCGCCGCCGTGTTTACGGTTCCAGTTGCCGGCGAGACTCTCCGCGTACGACCCGAGGAATGCGCAGGCGGTGATGACGGCAACGGTGCGGCTGCGGGCGATGACGACGGATCCCATGAAGCCGGGATGATAGTGGTGAACGGTCGCGGCGACGCCGATGATCGCGACCACGGCCGCGGCGACGATGCCGGCGAGCGTCCCTTCGATCGACAGCGCGCCCTCGGTTCCGGGCTCGACTCGCTTGAACGTCGTGGCCAGAAACGCGCGGCGTCCGAAGAGCTGGCCGATCTCCGAGCCGGTCGTGTCGCACGCGGCGGTCGCGAGCGCGGCGACGCCCATCAGCACGGGCAGGATTTCGTGTCCGCGCCAGACCGCGATCGCACAGAGCGCGGCGACGCCGACGTTCGCGAATGCGTGTCCCGCGCCGCGGCGCCCGCCCCCTTCCTGCGCGAGACCGGCGTGCGATTTCCGCTTGTAGCCGAGCTTCGTCACGAGCGTGCCGATGATGAAGAACGCGAGCAGCGGCAGGTAAAGCGCGATGCCGGTGCCGACGATGATGATCGTCCCGAGGAGCCAGCCGGTGATCAGGCCGGATAGGTTCACGCCGCGCAGCGCGTAGCCGATGATCGCGAGCACGGTGTTCGCCGCGATCCAGCCCCACATGTTCGGCGGAGCGTCGTGCAACGGAAAGGTCGCCGTGCCGAAGACCGCGAGCGTCGTCGCCGCGGCGAACGGAACGGTGATGTTGTCGTTGACGCCCAGCGGCAGCGACTCGACGATCGCCGCGACGATCGCCGCCGCGATCGCCACCGCGAGCTTGTCGTAATCGAAGTAGACCGACGTCGCGACGGCCGCGGCGATGCCGACGACGAGAAATGTGAGCGAGCCGCCGAGCGACTTGTTCGCGTTCCACGGGAGCGGGCGAATCGGAAAGCGTTTGCCGGCCAGCGTGGCGAAACCGTCGGCGAATGCGAGGATCGTCCACGGAATGGCGATGAAGATCGAATGCTGCTGAAAGATGAGGATCAGGATCAGCACGCAGAGCGGATAGACGACGATTCCGCCATCCCACCCGCGCTCATGCCGCGCCACGCCGCGGCCGAAGAGCCGGTGCAGCAGCAGCCAGTTGCTGAACGTCGCTGCGAGCGCCACGACGGCGCAGATCTGCCACGTGAAGTAATGCAACGCGATCACGCCGAAACCCGCGGCGATGTGGATCGACTTGCGAAGCGTTTCGTTCGTTTCGTGTTGCATGACCACGGCGCACTTTACAATGTCGCGCCGCTCATGAACGAGCAAGCATCGAACCCGCCGCTCCTTTCCGTCATCGTCCCCTGCTACAACGAGCGGGCGACGGTGGCGGAGCTGTTGCGGCGCGTGCGGGCCGTGCCGATCGACAAAGAGATCATCGTCGTCGACGATCAGTCGACCGACGGCTCGCGCGACGTCGTCGCGTCGCTGGCGCGCGAATGGCCCGAGATCCGGCACTTCATCCAGCCCGCGAATCAGGGCAAGGGCGCGGCGATCCGGCGCGGCATCGAAGAGGCGCGCGGCGACATCGTCGTCATCCAGGACGCCGATCTCGAATACGACCCCGACGAATATCCGAAGCTGATCCAGCCGATCGTCGACGGCCACGCCGACGTCGTCTTCGGCTCGCGCTTCGCCGGCTATCCCCGCCGCGTGATGCTCTACTGGCACCGCCTCGGCAACACGTTCCTCACCTTCCTTTCGAACGCGACGACGAACCTCGACCTCACCGACATGGAGACCTGCTACAAGGTCTTCCGCCGCGAGGTGATCCAGTCGATCAGGTTGAACTCGAACCGTTTCGGCATCGAGCCGGAGATCACGGCGAAGGTCGCGAAGCGCGGCTATCGCATCTACGAGGTCCCGATCTCGTACTACGGCCGCGACTACTGGGAAGGCAAGAAGATCAACTGGAAGGATGGCTTCAGCGCCCTCTGGACGATCCTCAAATACGGCCTCTTCGACGATCCGTCGAACGAGCCGACCGGCTACATCACGCTCCGCCGCCGCTCCGCGCTGCGCAACTACAACAACTGGATCTGGGAGCGCGTGCGGCGTTACGTCGGCCAGCGCGTGCTGGAGCTCGGCGCCGGCACCGGCGCGATGACGCGCTTTCTCTACGGCCGCGAGCTGATCGTCGCCACGGACAAGGAAACGCCGTACGTCGATCGCCTGCTCAACGCGTTTCGCAGACGGCCGGGGATCATCGTCGAGCGCCTCGATCCGGAATCCGATGACACGCAGCGCCTCGCGCATCACAACTTCGACACGGTGCTCTGCATCAACGTCCTCGAGCACACGCAGAACGACGTCGCGGCGCTGAAGAACGCAAATGCGCTGCTGCAGAGCGGCGGACGCGTGATCGTCTTCGTCCCCGCCGATCGCTCGCTCTACGGCCCGATGGACCGCAGCGTCGGACATCTCCGCCGTTACGAGCGCGACGAGCTGGCGTCGAAGCTGCGCGAAGCCGGGTTCGAGGTCGAGGACATCGGCTTCCAGAACCGCACGTCGAAGCTCGCCTGGTGGATGAATTCGAAGGTGCTGCAACGCGCGGAGCTGCCGTCGGCGCAGTCGAAGGTGTTCGATCGATTCGTGCCGTTGATTCGGGCGCTGGATGGGACGAATCCGTCGACGGGGTTGAGTTTGATCGCTGTGGGAAGGAAGCCATGACGCGCGCCGCCGTCATCCTCGCGGGCGGCGCGGGCACCCGCCTTCGTCCTCTCAGCTCCGACGAATGTCCGAAGCAGTTCCTCCGCCTCTGGCGCGGCCGCTCGCTGATCGAGATGACGTTCGATCGCATCGCGCGGCTCGTCCCCGAGGATCAGATCTTCATCTCCACGAACGAGCAGTACCGCGCGCTGACGCTCGAGCATCTTCCGCGACTAAAGCCGGAGAACGTGATCGCGGAGCCGGCGCGACGCAACACCGGTCCCGCCATCGCCCTCTGCTGCTTCGCCATCGCCGAGCGCCTCGGCGACTCCGCGACGATCGGCTGCTTCGCCTCCGATCACTTCATCGCCGACGAGCCGGAGTTCGTGCGCGTGCTCGATCACGCGTACACCTTCGCCGAGACGCACGACGAGCTGGTTGCAGTCGGCATCGAGCCGACCGAGCCAAACACCGGCTTCGGCTATCTCGAGCTCGGCGCCGAGCTCGAACCGCGGGTCATCCGCAACGTGCGCTTCACCGAGAAGCCGTCGCGCGAGCGCGCCGAGGAGTTCCTCCGCGCCGGCAACTACGTCTGGAACGCCAGCATGTTCATCTGGCGCGCGTCGGTTTTCCGCGACGCGCTGACGAACGCGTCGCCCGACATCGCGACCGTGACGCTGGCGAACTACGAGTCGATGCCGAACATCTCGATCGACTACGCGCTGATGGAGAAGGCGCCGAACGTGGCCACGATCCGCGGCGACTTCGGCTGGAGCGACGTCGGCTCGTGGGACGCGCTGCGGGCGTCAGGCGCGGAGATACCCGAACAGTCTTGACGCGTTCTCGCGCAGGATCTTGTTCTGCGCTGCCTCGGGCAATCCCAGCGCGACAAACTCCTCCACATTCTTCCGCGGCGACACCACACCCGGCGAAGGCCAGTCGGTGCCCCACAGCGCCTTATCGGCGATCGATTCGAGGCGCGGGATGTAGCGCAGCAGCGACTTCGGCGGGATGCCGGAGAGATCGAGGTGGACGTTCGGATGGCGTCGCGCGAGGAACACCGCGGTCTCGCCGTACAGTGGGCGTCCGGCGTGCGCGAGGATGATCGTGAGCTTCGGGAAATCGATCGCCACGTCGTCGATCGGCATCGGATCGGCGAAGACGTTGCGCGCCTTCGGGAAGATCGACGTGCCGGTGTGGAACATCACCGGGACGCCGCGCTCCTCGCAGGCGCGGTAGATCTCCGAGAGCTGCCACAGATCGCCGCGCTTATACGCGTTCGGCGAGAAGAGCTGATGCGGCGGATGGATCTTGATCAGGCGGATGCCGAGGTCGAGGACGCGCGTGATCTCGTCCCGGACGTGCAGCTCGTGCAGCGGATTCACCGAGCCGACCGGCAGCAGACGATCGCGATGGTCTTTCGTGAAGTTCGCGATCCAGTCGTTCACCTCGCGCTTGAACCCCATCACATCGGGCGAGACGTAGTTGATGCAGCAGGCGCGCTCGATGTCGTTCTCGTCGAGGAAGCCGATGACGTTCTCGGGCGACGCGAGCACGTCCTTCGCGCCGGCGTGCGACGGGTCGTCGATCATCGTCAGCACGTCGGGGCTGACCATGTCCCACGGTTGGATGTGGAGGTGGACGTCGAATACGAGCTGTTGAGCCATTCAGCGGTTGAGCTGTTGAGCGCCTGAACGGCTGAACAGCTCAATCGCTCAATCGCTCAGCTCAGCATGACCAGCCGCATGCAGATGGCGCTCGTCGGACAGGCGTCCTGGAACTCGCGCGACGCGAGGAGCTGGGGATGCACTTCGTCGCGGTCGATCGTCTTGAAGCCGCGCTTGCGGAAGTACTCCTCGGCGTCGGTCGTCAGCAGGTAGAACTCGCGCAGGCCGCGGGAGGCGAGACGGTCAAGTAGTTGACGAACGATGCGGCGGCCGATGCCGCTCTTGCGGTACTCGGGATCGACGGCGATGGAGCGGATCAGCGCGGCGACCTGGTACGCCTCCGAACCGCCGCATCCGATGATCTTCGAGCCGTCGCGGGCCACGACGAACGTCTTCCAGTGGTCGTCGATGCCTTCGAGCGGGAGATTCGCCTCGCGGAGCAGCGATTTGATGAACGGGACGTCGGCCTCACTGGCCGCGGTGATCCGGATCTCGTTGTCCATGGGATGAGGCGATCATAAACGAAAGGCCGCGCGTGATGCGCGGCCCTTCGACCTTCTCATCGAACCACGTCAATTAGTGCCGCTCGTCGCGCGACGAACTGTCGCTCGACTTGGATGAACCGATTCCTTCGCTGCTGCCGAGGTCACTGCTGCCCTCGCTCGGACGTTTCGTGCTTCCCTTCATGCCGGAGTCACCGACCGAGCCTGAACGACGGCTCGGCTCGTTGGAGATGTCCTCCGAGCGTCCGATGTTCTTGCCGAAATTCGACTGCGAGTCGCTCTTCGATTTGTCGAGGTTGGACGACGACGAACGATTCACATCATTCTTGCTCATCTTGTCTCGATCTCGGTTTTCCATTTATTACCTCCGTTTTGGTCTGTCCGGGCAATCGCCGCGGACAGTTATTAGTACTGCAACGGAGGTGCCGACATGTCGAGCTAAACCATTGAAAAATCAACGCAATTCGAAGACGACTGAGACCGTGTAGCTGTTCTCCTGCGTGCCGGATTCGACCGGTACCTCGCTGACCTCGGCTTTCGCCGCCATGACCATCCCGTACGGCCGGGGCGGCGGCGCACCGACGTTCCCGCCCTCGCCGATCGAGATCGCCGGACCGAGCGTCCGTCCCGCCGCCTGCGCCAGGATCGTGGCCTTCGACTTCGCATCGTCGAAGGCCGCCTTCAGTCCCGCATCGCGTCCGCGCGCCGGATCGGAGACTTCGAAATTCAGTCCCGACGACTGATTCACGCCGGCGTTGATCGCCGCCTGCAGCAGCTTGCTCGCCTCCGCCGGGTTGGGACGCGTGACGGTGATGTTGTTCGAGACGTTGTAGCCGAGGATGCGCGGCAGTTTTCCCTGCTGATAGTCCTGCTGCGGATAGATCGTGAAGTTCGACGTGCGGAGATCGCGGTCGGTCGCGCCGGCCTTTTTCAGCGCGGCGATGACCTCTTTGATCTTCGCGTTGTTTTCATTGACCGCCTCGTCAACGGTCTGGCCGACGGTCTGCACTGCAACGTTGAAGGTGACGCGATCCGGAGCGACCGTCGTGCGGCCGAAACCGGTGACCGCGATCGTGTCGCGCTGCGCCGGCGTCTGCGCGAATGCACTCGCGGCGCAACTGAGTAACCCAAGAATGAGAAGCGTACGTTTCATGGTAGAACCTCCTTCAGATGCCTGATCCCAACGATAAAGTCCCTGGTCAACCTTCCGGGCGGTATTACGTCGACACACAATGCATCGACTGCGACCTCTGTCGCGAGACCGCTCCCGATAATTTCGTGCGCAATGACGAAGAGGGCTTCTCCTTCGTCTACAAGCAACCTGAAACCGAGGCCGAGGAGCTCCTCTGCAAGGACGCGATGGACAATTGTCCGGTCGAGGCGATTGGGAACGACGGAACGTAATTAGTGCAGTTTCTTGTCCACACTCACCTGCTCATGCCAGTCGTCCGCGAGCAGGACCTCGATCAGTTCCTGCAGCTCTTCCATGTGGAACGGTTTGGTGAGCGCGGCCGTCATGTTGTTGCCCTTGGTGATGGTCAATATGTCGCCCTTGCCCGAGGCCACGACGACCGGCGTCTGCTTTCCCTGCTGCAGATACCAGGCGATCCATTCTTCGCCGCTCATGCCGGGGAGGTTGAGATCGAGCAGGATCAGGCGCGTGTCGGGATTGCTCTGCAGCAGGCTCATCCCTTCGAGAGCGCCGGAGGCGGAGAGCACTTCGTAGCCTCTCTTCTGTAGAAATGACTTATAGAGCGCGAGCACTTCGGGGTCGTCTTCGATTGCCAGGATTTTGTGTTGATCGTTCTGCCGTGTTCCTGCTTCGACCATCATCGTGTCTCTCCTCCGGGCATCGGTCTATGGCTGAGCCAATGCGATAATCGCGCCGATGGGCATCGCGCTCTGGCTCGTCGCGGGCGGCATCGCCTGCGCACTCGGTCGCTTCATCCGAAAACTGCGCCAACCTCTGCTCGGCGAGCTTCTGGTCGCGCTCGTTTCCAGTGTGATCCTCGGCGGCATCGCCACGGCTCTCGACTTCGGCGGCTGGCGCGAGCTCGACTGGCGTGCGGGATTGTTCGTGCTCCTCGGCTCGTTCACTGCGATCGGGCTTTCCCGACTAATCCGAGGTGATTCCATGAAACGAGCGGCCACGGCTGTACTCACTCTCGTGCTTTTCTCGACCTGCGCGGCGTATCAGGCGCAGCACAGCGGTACGGACAGCAAGACGACGCAGCCGGAGGAACAGGCGAAGCAGGTCAAGGCCGATCCGGCCGTCACCGCCGCGTTCGAGGCGCAGCCGCTCGCGCACAAACAGGCGATCCTCATCTCGGAGCTCGATCACTACACCGAGGAGCTCAAGTCGAACGGCAAGTACGACTGCTGCGTCAAGCCGGGCTGCCGCGAGTGCGTGATCCGCGCAGGCGAGTGTCACTGCCGGAAGGTGATCGACGCGAACGGACCGTGCTGCGGCGAGTGCACGCAGTCGTGGATCGAAGGGCGCGGCAACACCGCGGGCGTCGATCGCGAGAAAGTGCTCGAGCACCTCGGATGCGTCCGCGAGCTCTACGAGAAGAAGGTGCCGGACGGCGTGACGCCGCCCGCACAGGCTACTTCTTCGAAACCGTAGGCCACGCGATCCGCTCCTTCGCTCCGCGCGATCTCGCGACGATCTTCGGCAGCAGCGCGATCACGTCCGCGCGCAACCGCGCGAAGTCGTAGCCGCGATCGTTCGTGATTGCGTCGATGACGCGCACCCCTTCCTGCAGCCGCTCGATCGCGGCGCGGAACTGGTTGCGCTCGACGTGATGGATGCCGGTCGCGACCTGCATGAAGGCGCGGATGAAATCGATCTCGTCGCGCACGGCCTCGAAGAAGAGCTCTTCGAACGCGTCGGCCGCGAGATCGAAGTCGCCGACGTTGAAGTGCGCGATGCCGGCTAGCAGTCGAGGGTCATCGGTCATTTCGTGTATTGTCGCCGTCGATGCTTCGCGGCGTCGCAATCTCCATCCTGCTCTTCTTCAATCTGCTCCTCTGGGGCAGTCTCGTGCTGCTCGGCGGCCTGGTCAAACTGCTGATGCCGACGAAGCCGAGCCGCACGCGCGCCGTCCGCGCGCTGGCCTGGCTCGCCGAGCACTGGGTCGCCGGCAACGACGCGATCTTCGACATGCTGCTGCCGACGAAGTGGGAGATCTCCGGCATCGAAGGAACGCGCTACGACGGCCGCTACCTGATCATCAGCAACCACATCTCGTGGGTCGACATCTTCGCCGTGCAGCGCGCCTTTCACGGCCACGCCGCGTTCATCCGCTTCTTTCTGAAGCACCAGTTGATCTGGTCGCCGATCGTCGGGCAGGCGTGCGCGGCGCTCGAGTTCCCGTTCATGCGCCGCTATTCGCCGGAGTACCTGGAGCAGCATCCGGAGAAACGCGGCAAGGATCTCGAGACCGCGCGCAGGCTCTGCCGCCGCTACCGCTTCATCCCGGTCGCGATTCTCAACTTCGTCGAAGGGACGCGCTTCTCACGCGACAAGCACGCCGATCAGGACTCGCCGTATCGGCATCTTCTTCGACCGCGCGTCGGCGGAGTCGCGTTCGCGCTCGCGTCGCTCGGCGAGAACCTCGACGCGATGTTCGACGTGACCATCGCCTATCCGCGTCACGACATCACGATGTGGCAGTTCGCGACGGGACGCGTCGAGAAGATCACGATTCACGCACGCCGCCTCGACGTCCCGGCGGAGTTCATGACCTCCGCCGTGACGGAGCCAGGCGACGTGCGCGAGCGTTTCAAAGTCTGGATCGATCAGCGGTGGCGCGAGAAGGACGCGCAACTGGACGCGCTTCTACAGTCGTCACATACCTGATCTCCCCGCCTCCTTCGACGAGCCGGAACGGCGTGATCTCGACATCGTCATCGCCGCGCATCACGATCACGATGCCACGGCTCACCCCCATCGGTCCCGCGGAGAAGTAGCGGACGCCGATGTCGTACTTGCCGTCGACGAGCTTCTCCGTCCGGATGACCTCGGGGCCGAGTCCCTGCGTGATGTCTTCGTACAGCGCAAGGCCGGTCTTCGTCGCGCGATGACCGTAGAAGCACTCCTCCCCTTTCGGATCGACGACGTGGAGGTCGACGTCGTTCGCGTCGGTCTCCCACGCCAACGTCACGCGCAATGCGTCGCGGCGCGCGAGGTCGACGGCGTATTCGTGCGCGCGCTCCTCGATCTCCGTCCGCTTCGACGGATCCTTCGCCACGATGGCGCGATAGATGTAGCCGAGCTCCTCGCGCACGACGCGCTGCGCGTCGCCGTACCACTGCGGGAACTTCTGCCGCGTCGCCGATTCGAGCACGCGCGCCGCTTCCTCGAGACGTCCTTCGCGCCAGAGCAGCAGCGCGAGATGGCGATAGCCGTTGACGCGATCGGGACGGACTTCAAGAGCATGGCGGAGGGGCGCTTCGGCAAGTGAGCCGCGGCCATCGCGGAGCAGCAGCAGACCTGCGCGCTGCAGCAGCTCCGTCTTCGCCGGCGCGACTTCGATGATCGAGGCGTTTGCCCGCGCCGCCTCCGCCATGTTGCCGAGGTTCTCGTCGGCCAGGCCGAGGACCTCGTACACCTGCGGGTTCTCCGGGTCGTACGGCTGCCACGCCAGCGCGAGCTTGCGCAGCGTGCTCCAGTCGCCGCTCGCCGCGAGCGCTTCGCTGAGCTGGTTGTACAGCTCGCGATTGGACGGCTCGGCGTCGAGCTTCGCCTGCAGTTGATCGATGGTGTCTTTTTTCGGGGCGACGTATTTCTTCGCCCAGCCCGTGTCGCGGCGGCGCTCCTCGCGAGGCGCAGGAACGGGCCGCGGGGCGGGTGGCGGTGGCGGAGCCGCGGTGACCGGCGCTGGGTTGCGGCCGAACTCCGCTGAAAACCCGGCCGCTCCGTTGGCGGCCATCCCGCCGGTCATCTCGGCCATCATCTTCGGGGCTTCCTGCACCGCGTCCTCGACGAAGACCTGGCTCACCGGCGGCGGCGCAGGGGACGGTGCGCCCTGCCGGAGATCGCGACTCGGAGGCAAGCTCTTGATGACGTCGGTCGCCACGCGCGCCGGAAGCGCAGTCGTCGGGCGATCGAGCCGCTCGATCCCCGTCGCGCCGACCGTGAGAATCTGCGCGAGCGCCCGGCGGTCAAGTCCGAAGCGCTGGTAATCCCACTCCGACTCGAGCACCAGCAGCGTCGTCCGCGGAATCACCACGCGCTGCTCGATGCTGATCTTCACCTGCTGCGTCGCGAGAGCCTGGCGCACCGTCTCCGACGATTCGGCCGCTTCGCGATCCGCGAGGTACGCGAGATTCGCGCGCCAGCCTTCACGCTCCAGCAGCGGACCGAACGTCGTCGACGAGAGCACGGTCGAATCGCCCGGGATGGTTTCGCCCGCGCGGAGCTTGCCGGTGGCGATCACTTCGTCGCCCATTTGCACGTCGTCGGTGTGCGACGGATAGACCCATTCCGCGAACGCGTCGCTCATATCGAGCGAGATGCCGAGCGGCCGCCGCACATCCGCCGCCGCTTCCTTCGCCCGCGCTTCGAGCGACTCGCTGAACGGCACGCGGATCACGCGGCCGCGTCCCGCGGTCAGCGCCTTCGCCACCGCCGCATCCTCGCGGCTGCCGAGGATCAGCGCGTGCAGCACGGTGCGGGGCGGAATCGCGCGCGCCGCTTCGTCGAGGTCGTGGCGCTCGGTCGCGCCGAGGGTGGCGACGAGATCGCTGGCGATGATGATCGCGCGATCGGGATGCCCCTTCGCCTGCTTGCCGATGTGACGCAGCAGCGCGGCGAGATCGGTGCCGCCGAGGAAGAGTCGCGCGCGCAGCAGCGGCTCGATCTTCCGCGACATCTCCGCCGCGGTGCCGCTGCCGAGGGTGGTGATCTCCTGATCGAATGCTTCGATGCGCACCGTGTCGCCGGCGGGCAACGCGGCGAGCATCGTCTGCAGCGCCTTGATGCGATGCGCGGCCCCTTCGGCGGAAGAGGCCGAGGTGTCGACGTAGAGCAGCCAGTCGTGCGGAGCGTCGGTGACCGACGACCGCATCTCCGGCCGGAACGATCGGATGTAGAAGTCGCCCGCGCGGAGGAGATGCGTCGTCGGCGCGTTCTCCGCCGGCTTCCACGTGAGATTGATGTCGTGCTGCGGCACGAAGTCGTGCTTCTCCATCGTGATCACGTCGGCGGTGCTGTGCGTCAGCGAGTCGCTGGCCGTGGTCGTCGAGGACGATTCGCCCGGCAGCGTCTGCACCAGCGCCCGGAACGTCAACTTGTTGACCTTCGGCAGTCCGCGCAACGGCAGGTTGTACGTACGGACGCCGTTGCGCATCGGCAGCAGCGCGCTGTACGAAAGGAGGATGCGCACCGAGGCGTTCGATTCGATCGGAAAGATGCGGGCGGAGAAGCGATTCCCCTGGTCCTGCTCCAGCAGCGCCGGGTCGCGCATTTGATGGAGGAACTGCTCGTACACCTGATTGGCGCGGAGGCGCTCGACGACTTCCCCTTCCATCAACTGTCCGTTCACCTCTTTGGCGAAGCGGCTGATCGCCGCGTCGGGAGGGAGCACGCAGTTGAAGCGTCCTTCCACGCGCCGCGCCTTCGGATTGCGGAAGCGGAACTCGAGCTCCGTGAGCGAGAGCATCCCGTGAATCGCGCTGTGGACGTTCAGCTCTTCGAGGATCAGCTCCTGGCCGTCGGGATCGGAGAGCGAGAAGGGCGTTTGCGCCTGCAGGACGCCGGCAACAAAAAGAGTTGCGATCAGGAGTCGCAGCTTCATGTGACTTCCTCCGCGTGCTTAGACGGCGCCGGGCAACGTAAAGTAACCGCGTGACTACGCTCGCACGCCGCCTCAATGCCTTCGACGCCACGATGATCGTGATGGGCGGCATCATCGGCTCGGGGATCTTCATCAACCCGTACGTCGTCGCGCGGCAGTTGCACTCGACGCCGCTGATCCTCGGCGCCTGGATCGCCGGCGGCGTGATCGCGCTCCTCGGCGCGTTCGTCTACGCGGAGCTCGCGGCGATCCGTCCCGAGGCTGGCGGGCAGTACGCGTATCTGCGCGATGCGTATCACCCCGCCGCGGCGTTCATGTACGGCTGGGCGCTGCTGCTCGTCGTGCAGAGCGGCGGCATGGCGGCCGTGGCGGTGACGTTCGCGCGCTACGCGATCGAGCTGACCGGACTGCAAGTGCCCGAATGGACGATCGCCACAGCCACGCTCATTGCGCTGACATTGATCAACTGCCTTGGCGTCCGCAGCGGCTCCAACACGCAGTCGCTGCTGATGATCCTCAAGTTGCTCGCGATTGCGATGCTCCTCGGCTCCGCCGTGATGTTCCTCGGCCGCTCGCAGATGGCCATGCACCCGCTCTTCGACGGCGGCGGACTGCTGGGACGCTTCGCCGCCGCGATGACCCCGGTGATGTTCGCGTACGGCGGCTGGCAGACCGCGACGTTCATGTCGGGCGAGCTCAAACGTCCAGGCCGCGACCTCGCCATCGGCCTCGTCGCCGGCGTCCTCGGCGTCATCGCGATCTACGTCGCCGTCAACGTCGTCTGCCTCATGGCCCTCGGAACCAACGGCCTCGCCGCGACAACCACGCCGGCGTCGTCCGTCATGCGCCTCGCCTTCGGCCCCCGCGGCGCCCAACTCATCGCCCTCGGCATCGCCATCTCCACCCTCGGCTTCCTCAGCCAGGGCATGCTGACCGCCCCACGCGTCTATTACGCGATGGCCAATGACAAATTGTTCTTCAATGCCGTGGCACGCGTGCATCCGACAACACGCGTCCCGATCATCGCCATCGCATTACAAGGCGCCGCAGCGATCGTGATCGCGCTCTCCGGGACTTACGAACAAATCCTCGGCTACGTCGTGTCGACCGATTTTCTCTTCTTCGGATTGACCGGACTAGCCGTGTTCCGCTTCCGAGGCCGCGCCGCCGCCCACCCGATCGGGACGGTCGTGTTCGTGATCGCGTGCTGGGCGGTGGTGGCGGGGACGGTGGTGGCGGCGCCGGTCAATAGCGCGATCGGGTATGGGATTTTGATGGCGGGGTTGCCGGCGTATTGGTATTGGCGGAAGCGCTCCAGGTCTTTTTCCGGCGAACTACGCCGTGGGCACTCAACTCGGTGAAAACGGCCGTTCCATTCGACGAGCCGTTTGTCGTGCCTGAGTCGGTCGACCCGACAGTGGAGCGACTGGAGTTTCGTACGGGAGTTGGTTGACGAACTGCGCGAACGCAAGAAGGGACGATGCCGGCGCCACCCGCTCTCTGCGGCCCGCGTCGGCAAGCATCGCTCCGGACTGCTCTAACCGGCTGAACTACCCCCCCGTGTCGGTTCTGCTGCTAACCCTCGGAGTGGCGCACTCCATTCATCGAAGCGGCGCAAAACGATCGGCGCCCGGTCGAAGCCGTAAGACGTTTGCGCCAGAGAATAACCTCAACGAAGGCCGTCCTTACATCATGAAATGTCTCTATCTTTCCGGCTAGACGCCCCTACCATTAGGCTAGGCGCGGGCGCTATACAAGAAAAGGAGTTATCGTGATGAAGAAACGACTCATTCCCCTACTCGTTTTCACCATCGTCCTCGCCGTCGCACCAGCGGCGATCGCCAACCATTGCGAACGCTGTAGGCCCGTTATCCAGGATTGCGCCATCTTCTCCAACTTCGGCTACGAGCTCTGTTATTGGGACGCGGCCGGTTGTCACGTGGAGACCCCCTGCGGCGACCATGCTACGGCTCCGGACGATCTCGCGTCGGAGTTCACAGTGGCTTCAGTGGAGCGTGTCGACGAGTCGCAGGCTGCCGCGTCTGAGACTCTCGTCGCCTCGCTGGAGACCCCGAAGCAAGCCACCCGCTGATCCACCCGCCCCGCGCCTTCAATTTTTCGAAAAGGAGCCATGCAATGCTGGTCCTGTTGCTGCTGGCAATCCTCGCGGCCGGCGCACCCTCGCAAGCATCGCGAGGCGCTATCGAGGCGACCATCCGCGGCACCGCGAAGCCTCTCCACGTCGAGCTGCTGCTTCGTGATGAAGCCGAAGAATGGCATGAAGTCGGTCACAAGACCCTACCCGCGAACACGAGACGCTTGCGGTTCGAAGGGCTGCCGCCGGGTGTGTACCAGATCCGCGTGAGTGGGCCGCTGCCGAGCGAGCGATTCGCGACGAAGCTCGTGATCGGTCGAACAGACACGCGTCAGACCACCATCACCGTCGAGCCGTTCACCGTCAGCGGACAGATCATGCTCGGCAAGACGCAACTCGGCACCGGCGCCATCGTTCTGCGCCATCGCGAGTTCCACTTCCGAGTCGGGCTGGAGGTCGCGGCCGACGGAACGTTCAAAGGTCCGATGTGGCAACGCGGCGCATTCAGCTATTCGGTACGCGGCCTCGCCCTGGCAACCGAATACGCCAACTCTCTCGAAGTCAGGGGCCCATCGCGACTTTCGATCGACATCCCCGACGGGCGGATCAAAGGCATCGTACGCGATGCGAAGAGCGGCCTGCCGGTCGAAGGGGCGCTCGTATTGCTGCAGACGAAGACGTCCACTCGCGAAGACCATGTGAAGCTGGCCACAGGTCCCGAAGGCCGCTTCGACTTCAACGGCATGAGCTACGGGCATCACACCATCAGGATCTCGTCCACTTCCCACCTTGAGCCGGCTCCGATTGTGTTCACCCTCGACGCCCAAGCGCGCTTGCGCGAGCTCGACGTTCGCCTCGACAGCGGCCACGCTGTGGCGATCATCGTCATCGACAATGACAACGATCCAGTGGCGAACGCGAAGGTGTTCGCGGTCTCCGATTCGAAGCTCTGCTCGCGCAGCGTTACCGATGAAGACGGCCGGAGCAGCATCCCCGTGCCCGAGGGAGAGGCGGCGACGCTGTTTGTCGTCGCGCCGGAGAGACCGTTCGGAGTACTGCGCGTCGCCCGCGGCGTGGAGAAGGGACGCCTGCAGGTACATCTTCCGCCCACCTCCTCGTCACTGATGATCCGGGCCCTGACGCTCGACGGCAAACCGATGCCGCCGTTCAATCTCCTGATGCGCTTCAACGGCGAACTTGTACCGCCCGTGGTCGCCGACGAGCTGCAGGCATTGCAGGGGCTGCGGCTCATGACCGGTACGGACAGCGAAGCCTGTCTGCGGAACATCCCCAGCGGCAGCTACGAGTTCTGGCCGTACCGTTCCGCGTCTGAAGTCGAGTTGATCGTCGCTGCCGGCGCGACCTTACTCGCACCGATTCAAGTCAACGTCCGCGTAGGAGAAAACAAGATCGCCGTGAAGTTCGCCAAACGGTAGAGCCATCGGCTAATTTACACAAACCAGGCCGCGCTGCAGGCGAATCGCTGGCGAAACACCGCGAAATCGCGTGTGTGTGGAGTGGCGGGGCCGACGGCTCGAACCCGCAGCCTCCGGCGTGACAGGCCGGGGGGCGCGGGTAGTTTAGGCGAGGATCCCAGCTTCACGACGAACGAGATTTCGTGGACTTTCCGCGGATCACTTCGTCGCTGAACTTGATTCCTTTCCCCTTGTAGGGGCCCGGCTCCCGGAGCGAGCGAATCTCTTCGGCCGTTTGCTGGACTCGCTGCTTCTCGATACCTGTGACCACGATGTGGCCCGTCTTCGCATCTACCGTGATGTCGATTCCCGGAGGAATCGGGAATCGTACGGGGTGCGAGTAACCAAGCTGAAAGACGACTTCCTTCCCCTTGACCTCGGCACGGTAGCCAACGCCATGAATCACCAGCTCACGCTTGAATCCTTCGCTGACGCCCTTCACATTGTTCGCGACCAACGCCCGCATCAATCCATGGAACGCACGACTCTTTTGTTCGTCGTCGCCGCGTGTGAATTGGATGACGTTGTTCTCCACCTTCACGCCGATGCCGCCCGCGAGAGGCGTTGAGATCGTTCCTTTCGGTCCCTTAACCGTGACCGTGGTTCCTTCCTGGCGTACCTCGACACCTTTCGGCAAGTGGATCGGACTCTTCCCGATCTGGGAGGGTCGTGCGGCGGATGCGACCCGCTCAATTTTCCGCCGCGATAAAACGCCGCCGCTCAGAAAGGCGCACCGCGCGAAATCGCTGAGATACACGTCCGTAGATTCAACGGCCGTGGCAAAGGCAGTACGAATCTCCTCGTCTGCGGCGACCGTCAGTTCTTTGGCTTTGAGAAACAGCAGTGCCAAAGCATCGAGAGCTGCTCTTCTGGTTTCGATCGCCTCTGACGACGACGTCACGACGTTGGCAACCGCAGTGATGCCTGGCTGCGCAATCAGCGGGACGATGCTGCGGTCCTCGCTCGCTGCAAGCAGGGTCTGGGCGAAAAGCAAAGTCTTCAACCGCGATGACTCGGCGCCTGCCTCGAGTAGACGCCATGCATCGCGGAAGGCAGCCGCGCGATCACGCCGATCCAGTGACCTGGCACGGTCGACGACGTCATCGAAATCAAGTGCCAGTAGGCTCTCTAGGTCACCAGAGGTCCAATTCATAGCCTGCCCGCCCTTCTTCGAAGCCGTCGCCGCTCGGCGCTCTCTAACGGAGCTTCGATCCGGTCGAGGGCGATGAGAACCGCGGTTGCAAACGAGTCATCCGTCTGGATTCTACCCGGAGTTCCGTAGGTTCCAGAGACATCGCCGACTTCCACAATCACACCGCCATCTACCTCCAACTCGCCTGCTGCTCGGACATCCGCATTGTGGAAGAGGGTTTCGTGCTTCACGGCGTTAGGAGTGCCTCTTCTTCCATCAAACCCGACTCGAATCTCAAAATTCTCGCCGACTGCATAGAGCAGAACACGGCGGCGGTCTGCCAGGGACCTGCCTGCGGTCAGAGTAATGGAGCGATTTGCCGGATCGCGGATTACGCCGTCCGAGATCAAACTGCCGAGTTCGTAAACACTTCCTGCCGACTTGCAATGATCTACGCCGCGCGCAATACGGTCCGCCTCTTTCACGCGGTCGTAGGTGAACATGCGCGGTGACATTAGCGCGGTCGTCACTCCTTGGCAAAGTTCGAATCCACACGTTTCGATCCCCCGTCGACCTCGACGGGATCGGCTGCTGCGGACGACCACCTCCGGGTGCGCGCCGTTCGCGCTCTCCAAGGCGGTTTACGCCGCGCTCTTCATCGCATCACGCCGCCGCTGTTCCGCCGCCGAATTGCCAGCCGATTTCCGCCGCGTCGGCGGCGCTTTTTCCGTGGAACACTCGCTCCGAGACGTGAAACATCACGCGCCTTTTGCGGCCGTTTCTGCGCAGGTTTTCGCGTCCGCGAATCGCGACCTTGCGAGTAACTTTGCGAGTCTGCAATTTCCTAAACGACCCGCTAGAAACACGAAAGCCGCCAAGTGGCGGCTGAGGAGCGAAGCGACGAATTTGGCGGGGCCGACGGGGCTCGAACCCGCGACCTCCGGCGTGACAGGCCGGAGGTCGCGGGTCTGCAGAGGTAATTTTGTCTACACCCAATGGAATAACCCGCTTATGACAAACGACTTACCGCCATATTTGCCCACCTTGTGGCGGAGCTTGTGACGATCACAAGCTGCATAAGCTCACACGATCAGTCCGTGGAACATTCGCGTTTGATGCACTCTCGCGGGCTCGTCGGTGGGACGCTTTGCACCGCGCGTTTCCGCGCCTGAATAACTCATTTCCGCTTCGGGATAAGCGTCAGCGTCGAACGGTCGCACAGATTCGCAACTCCGCGCGGAATTCCGTCCAGTACGTCCTGGCTCGCATCGACATGCACCAGTCCGCGGGTGGATCTCGGATCGCGGATCAGCCGGCCGGTGCTGTCGATCGCCACGACCACGATCACGAACCCGTCCTCGGCCAAGTGCTAACGACGTCAATCGTCCTCTCGACGCTTGAACTTCGTAATCGCGCCCGCGACTTCATCGAGATCCCAGATGAGGAGCGTCCCGGTGCAGTGTCCCGAGATCAACCGTCGCGGTTTGCTTCGAATCAGGAGCGACGTGACCTCCTGATCGCGAAAGCTGAACATCGGGTGTTCATCGTTGGCGTCCCAGACCGTGATGACGCCGGATCGCCCGGTCGTCGCGACCAAGCTTCCGTCCGGGGAAAGCGCTACGACCTCGAATTCGCCGTGCGTATCGCCGAAGCGGACCGGGGGCTGACCTCCCGTCAGGTTCATGATTCGCCCCTGGTCGTGCGAGCAGACCGCGACGCGACCACCGGCGACAGCGAGCGCCGATACCATGCCCAGGTCGTTCGCCACGATCACCGGCACGCCGCGCTTCGAAGGTGCGAGACGCAAATCGTACACCCTCTAGGGTCGCGTCGCGAGTCCCCCTCTCCCGGGTGACGGTCGCATAGTACGACCCATCCGGAGAGACGGTGATGTTCGCATACGGCGGCTGGCAGACCGCGACGTTCATGTCGGGCGAGCTCAAACGTCCAGGCCGCGACCTCGCCATCGGCCTCGTCGCCGGCGTCCTCGGCGTGATCGCGATCTACGTCGCCGTCAACGTCGTCTGCCTCATGGCCCTCGGCACCAACGGCCTCGCCGCGACGACGACGCCTGCGTCCTCGGTCATGCGCCTCGCCTTCGGCCCCCGCGGCGCCCAACTCATCGCCCTCGGTATCGCCATCTCGACGCTCGGCTTTCTCAGCCAGGGCATGCTGACCGCCCCCCGCGTCTATTACGCAATGGCCAATGACAAGCTGTTCTTCAACGCCGTAGCGCGCGTGCACCCCACGACGCGCGTCCCTATCATCGCCATCGCATTACAAGGCGCCGCCGCGATCGTGATCGCCCTCTCCGGGACTTATGAGCAAATCCTCGGCTACGTCGTGTCGACCGATTTTCTGTTTTTCGGATTGACGGGACTGGCCGTATTTCGTTTCCGAGGCCGCGCCGCCGCCCACCCGATCGGGACGGTCGTGTTCGTGATCGCGTGCTGGGCGGTGGTGGCGGGGACGGTGGTGGCGGCGCCGGTCAATAGTGCGATCGGGTATGGGATTTTGATGGCCGGGTTGCCGGCGTATTGGTATTGGAATCAGGCACGATGACTTGCGTTGCGCGCAGTCTCTCGATTTGTCTCGTAGTGGCCGGGCACTGACGCTAGGGCGATGATCGAGGCGCAATCTTCTCCAGTCGTTCGCCACGGAGCTCGTAGATTTCCAGGCGATTAGAAATGAGAAAATCCCGGTCATTCAGATCGGTCCAATCCGCGATGCCCTTTCGTCTCACATGAAATCTCAGAACAACGTCTTCGGCACCTCCGAGAAAGAACAACACCACGTGTGACGGAAAATGCAACGCAATTCTTTCCGACCAGATCTTGATAATCGCGCGCCCGCAGGCCATTAATTTCTCGTAGGAATTCTCAAAGACCGCGCCCGGCACGAGATCCGTGAGATGTCGCTTGTTCAAAGTCGCCTCGACGTCAACAGGATCCACATTGTTCACATGGCCAGCGATCGCGGCTTGCTCTGATTGCAGCAACAGCAGATCGCCGTTCTGCGCGATTTCGACGCATACTGCCTCCAGCACCGCGTTAGCCACTTCGAGAGCGTTCATTCTCATGAGTTGCCTCAACGAATCAGCTTCGTAAAGTTGAACCCTTGCTCCTTGAGGTATTCCTGCATGCCCTTGAATATCGCCTCCCGAGCGTTTCCGTCCTTCAGCACCTGGGCCACCCATCCGGGCGCGCTTCCCCCGGTCTTAGGATCGACGATTCGGTATTCCCATGATTGTTTATTCGCGTCGAACTCCCTCCTAATCACATAGGTCTCTTTGTTCTTGCCCTTTCCGCGCTGAATCTGGACTTGCCCAGGTCGTTCTCCAGGAGCGGGGTTTTCGACATCAACGCGGGTTCCATCCTCTGCCTGCTTGTTTTTAGCCGGCCAAAGGGTCTTGCTGTCCGTCTTGGTTCCTGACGCGCCGAGCATTTCGGGCATCTCGGAGCCCTCTGGCACCTTCGGTTCGTCCGCCTTGTCCACCGGTGGACGCTCACTCGTCGCCATGGTGATCGTCGCAACGGCGAGACCGAGCGCGTTCACCAGAGCGGTTTCTTGCAGCTCCTGCTCTAAGAGCTCCAAACCCAGTTCGAGCGCCGACGTACAAAGCGGTGCACAGCGACCCGTCGGATCGTTGTAAGCGATCGGATTGTTGTTGACATATGCGTAGCGGTTCCACGATTGCGGACGCGCCAGATCGACACTCTCGAGCGTGGGATCCATCGACAAGAAACGACCCTTGCGCGCGAGTTGATATCGAGCGTGCATGTAATTCAGGTCATACGCACCGACGGAACCGTCTTTATCGTGCTCATGCCCGGTGTACCGCAGAGGATCACGTCCGTCGCCGAGGTCGGTGCCCGGCGCCTCGACGCCGTATGGCCAGTAGAGCATCGTTGCAGTACGACTTCCCGATTCGTTGGTGACGATCCGCGGCGTGCCGAGGTGGTCGAGATGGAAGTGGCGGATGACGGGACCCGAACCCGCCACTGGAGGCATGACCTGGGCGAGAAGAAGATCGTCGCGGTATACGAAGTCGCGCTGCCAGCTCCATTTGCCGGCACTGTAGTTCAGCTCGCGGAGGACCTTCTGATCGGAGCCACGGAGCGTGTACGTGGTCGAAGTGGAGGTAATCGTCGCGAGCCGCTCGTCGTCAGCGTCGTACAGATACTGTTCGCCGGTTTTCCCAGTCATCACGTTCAATGCGTCCCACGTGTACGTGATATCGCCGATATGGGTCATGTTGCCCGCGGCATCATAGTTCTGACGATGCTGGGGATCCGTTACCGGAAGCCGGCTCAAGGCATCGGTCAACCGATTGGTTGCGGGATCGATATCCAGATCCTCATCCACGGTCGCGTCGCCCTCCGTGTGAAGAGCGGTCAGATTGCCCCATGCGTCATAACCAAACGTCTGCTTGTATCCGGCGCGCTCGGTACCGACGGCATAAGCCGGTGTGCCGACCACGAGCCGGCCGGCGCCGTCGTAGACATAGTAGTTCTGGCCGATCGCGTAGACATTCCCCGTCCCGTCGTACGCGTACGAACCGGAGTCCCAGTCGCCTGTTCCGTTCGTTTCCAGCCGAAGGATCGATGAGGGCGATGACTGGGCCGATTTGGAAGACGGCAATGGCTTCGCCACCGTCGTCTTACTTTCGATGCTCGCATCCGCCATCCGCTTTACATCGCTCTGTCGCACGATACGCGGCGGCGTCTGCAGAGGCGGCGGAATCGCGACGCCCGACGCTTTGACGCCTGCCGTGTCAAGTATCACAGGAGTGTTCGGCGTGATCTGCGCGTCCGCCGCACGCAGCGACGACGCCATGATCAGCGCCGCCGCCATCGGGAACAGCCTGGGGAACCACTTGTTCATTTGACACGCTCCCGGATTTCCTGAATGTGTTCGAGACGGATCGGCATGCCCGGCGCTAGCGCCGGATCGGTATACGTCGGCGGTCCGAGCGCCCCGTTGATAGCGCCGAGAATGACCAGTGCTTCGTTGAGACGTGCCCGCATTTCCGTGACGTGCGCGGCAGCAATCGTCGTGTTTCCATTGAGTGCCGTCCATGTCGCAGGTGTCAGACCAGCCGCGTTCCGCACGCAGTTGATCGCGTTGCGCACCTCTGTCAGATGAATGCTCGACACCAGTGTTACTCGGCGAACGAGTGGATCGTTGGTGAACACAACCGTCGTCGCGAGGTCCATTCCCGCTGTCAACGACGACAACGTACCGTCAAGCGAATAGACGCGGTAGATGTACGTCGCATTCGCCGCCACCGACGTGTCGGGATTGGAGACGGTCACGAAGTTGTGACCGTCGGCACTGCGCTGGACGAGATACGTATAGCTCGTATTCGGTGGTGCCGTCCAGCTCACGGCAACAACGAACACGCCGTTCGGACGGCTCGCCGTGGCCGTAACGCTGATGGGCGGCCGAGGATGGACGACCAACTGTCGAGTCGCAGATGTCGCCGTGCAGCCATTTGAGTCTGTCGTTGTAACCGAGTACGTGCCGGGCGTGCCCGTGATGATTGACGCCGTCGTGGCGCCGGTAGACCACAGATATGAGCTCGCGCTGCTGGAAGTAAGGACAACCTGCTCGCCCGCCGTGATGTCGATCACCCCGGTCGAGCCTGTGCTCGCGGTGATCGTCGGCGTCACCGCCGGTGCCACCGCGATCGTGACCGATGCCGTCGCCACGCAGCCTTCGCTTGACGTCACGGTGACGATATACGTCCCGGAGGCACTGGCATCGATCGCCGCCCCGTTCTGGCCGCTGGACCAGTGATAGGTGTACGAGGCCCGCGATGGTTGTGCCGAGGCCGTCAAATGCACCGAACCGTTGCAGATTGTGAGAGGCCCGCTGGCAGTGATCGTCACCGTGGGGGTGACACACGCGTCGAAGTCGCCCCCGAGTTGAATACGCGCGCCGGGATTCGCATCCGAGCTGGGGAGGTAATTGTCCAGCCAGAGATTGCCGCTGAGAGTCGAGATGCGAACGACGCCAGTCGACTGAGCGCGCCAAGCTACCTGAAGACCCTGTCCGCCGATGCCATCGAAGTCGCCCGCTCCTTCAATCTGCCAGTTCTGATCAGTTACAGCCGGAGGGGGAGTTCCGACGGTAACGGAAATGGTCCCGGAGAGTAGCGAGAGATACCAAAGGCGATTCTGGCCGGTCGTCGTATTTCGCCAGATGACTTTGGCTTGGTAGGTCGTGAGGTCAATGCCGACGACTCCGACGATCTTCCAGTCGAGATCCGTCTCGGCCTGAAAGTCGATCGAGCTCGCGATCGACGTCCCCGATACCGACGGCCAGACGACCCGGTTCGCGCCGGTGCGATAGTTACGGAAGAACAGCTCGGCTCGGCGAGGCGGTGTCCCGCCGTCGATATCGCCGGCGCCGACCAGTCGCCAATCGGGATCAGCAACGCCGTTGGTGGTGATCGCAGGAAGAGGCTTGGGATCGGGAACACCGTATGGATTCAGCGGATCATTGGCCAGCGTCCAGAGGGTATTGGCGCCGGTGGCGTTGTTATGCCAGATGAGATCGGGATAATAATCACCATCTACGTCGGCGAAACCATTCACGTGCCAGTCGGGATTCGTCAGCCCTCCTCCGTAGTACGACTTGAGGACATCAGGCAGCGAGTAATTGTTCGTAATGGAGGTCGTGCCGTCCGTGTAGTTCCGCCAGACGAAATCGGAGCGCCCGTCACTATTAAGGTCGCCGGCCGGCGGGGGATATACGTCCACGGTGACGGACTCACTGTGGGCGGAGGAACAGGGCGACGTGATCATGACCCAGAAATAGGCGTGTTGCGCCGGGCGGACAGTGATCGAAGACGAGTGCCCGCCCTGTGCCTCCGGTACCAGCTGGTCCCCGTAAAAAATCCCCTGGATTCCCTGATGCCATTCGAACTGCGTTCCCGGGGCGTTGGTCGAAACCGTTACTGTCTGTCCAAGCCAGATCGAGCTCGCCGATGCCACAACGACCGGTTGGGGACAGGAGGATGCCGCCGTCACGATGGCGGTGACCGTATTACTCGTCGCCGTCGCGCAGGTCGACGCCGTCATGTAAAAACTGGTCGTGTTGTAAACGGTGTAGTCGAGAGAAGTGCTCGTCGCGCCAGGGATGGCCGCACCGTTCGCGTACCACTGATAGGATAACGATCCCGATCCACTGGCCGCGGATGAGAGGTGAACGACCGAGCCGGATGCCACGGTGCCAGGCGCCACCGGATGAGTCGTAATGACGGGCGCCGTGCAACCCGCGGCGGTGACTTGAATCGTCAGGAGGCCACTGCTCTGCTGTCTGTCGCACGCGCGTGTCACGCGCACCCAATAACTGGTGGTCTGCGTCAACGCGTCAGTATCGTAACTTGCGTTCGTAGAGGCCGGCCGCATCAAAGTGCTGGTCAATGGATTCGTGGAGGTACCACGAAAGAACTCATACACGTTCCCGGTCGAACCATCAGTCGGCGTGACCATGATCTGCGCGGAGCCTCCGCTCGTGACGGACGAAGGTTGAACCTGCACTGTGAACGCCGGCAGCGGACAAATTTCGGCGGTGAAAGAAATGGATGCCGGCCGCGTCATTCCATTCGGATCGGCGACGATCGTATCCGTCACCCCGTTCGCGTGTGCGATCGACGTCACCATGCCGTTCCCGGCATAGCCGATCGCCGGACTCGGTTTTGTAAAACCGCGGACCTCGGTCAGCAGACCGTGGACATGGACGTTCTGAACCTCGCGCGAAGGCGGCCTCTCCGCTGCTGGTATCTGATCCGATCCCGGATACGTAACCTTATCGACCAGCCCGAGCTCGTCGTACGAAATCGGCTGGCTGAATTTGAGCTCTGTGAAACCGCTCCCGGCGACTACCGTCTCCTTTGAGCTCAACGACTGGCCAGGCCCCTCATACTTGAAGTACTCCGAGACGGTCCGATCCACGGGAAGCAGGTTATGGCGGACAGACTTCAGCAGGTGTCCCGGCCTGGAGTACGTGACGCCGTCCGTGCCGACGACTGTGTCGTACGTATTTTCTTTGAGAATCGTAGTCTCGTCGGAGGTGGACTTGATGCGCTCGGCTCCGTCGAATGCAAACGTGATCGTGTGCCCCCCATCGACCGACTTCTGTCGCGCGTGCCCTTTGGGATCGAACGATGAATAAGTGATCTTATTTGATTCCGGATGTCGCTCTTCGGTCAGGAAACCACGAGCGTCGTACTTGAATGTCCGCTGCTGCGTGCCGATGTCCACAGTACTGAGGTGGTCCATGACGTCATAGGTGTACGAGGCGGTCGTGCCCACGCCGTCCGTGACGCCGATGAGCCTCCCGAGTGCGTCATATCTTTCAGTCGTGCTGGCATTGGACAGCGTTGTCGCCGGGTGAGTCATCGCCACCTTAGCCGTACGCGTTTGCGATGCCGCGCCACCGTATTGATAGGTAGTGATGGCGGAATCAGGGGCGGTCGCGGTCAGCACGCGGCCCAGGGCGTCGTATGTAAAGACGGTGAAGTGCTGCGGGGCATTCTCCAGTTCCGACGTCTTCCACTTCAGGCCGCGCGGGTAATAGATCGTCTGTTGCCTGCTCATCCGACCGTCGGGCATGACCGTCCGCTGCTCGATGATCCGACCGAGTGCGTCGAATTCGTATCCCGTCAGCGTGAGCACGGCTGACGTGTTGCCGTCCGGGTGCTTGACGACGTCGACCGCAGCGTGCGTGGTCGTGCCGGTAGCAATCGTGTAGCGGTATTCGGTTTGAGCACCGGTCTCGGGAATCACCGACGTGAGCCGTCCGGCATCGTCGTAGTTGTAGAGCGTTTCGAAGCCGGCCATTGTATCGGTAGCTCCATCAAAGGTCTTCGAGACCCGTCCGGTGTAAGGATTGATATCCTGTTTCACCGTATAGAGCCATGTATCGGGCGCTGATGAAACGCGGGTCTTGGCCGAGGCGAGCGCGCCGTTGCTGTAGGAGTAATCATATCGGTAGGTTCCGCCGGAAGGCAGGAAAGTGCAGTAGTCGTCTGGCGGAGGATTGCCGGCGTCGTCCGCGCCGAACCATGCTTCGTGCAAGGTATTGCCGCCACTCTGATCGAACAGAGCGACGACATCGTTCGGCGATGGCGGAGCCAAAGGAGCGGAGGGTGTCTTACGAATACGCCGGCCACGGAGATAACCGGTACTGTTGTTGAAGCATGCCTGTTCCATGGTCGTCCCGCTCGGCGAGAAACTCGAGACCAGTTCTGAACATGACGACGGCAATGCGGGAACGCCACCTGCGCCGGGAAACGCGCTATATTCCGCCGCGCATTTCTCCGTATACGGCCCGAGGATCCACGGTGTATTTACACTGAGGACGGTGCTCGACGAAATAGTGGGGTAGTTCGTGAACGTGGCCTTGTAGTGTGTCTGACCGCCGACCGTTCCTCCGCTGAGCCTGAACCGCGGCGGTCCCCAGACCGTCGCTCCGGCGTTGACGTGATCACGTAGAGCGGTGAACGTCTCGCTATACTCGCCTGCCGCGAACTGCGAGGAACTCGAAGGAACCGTCGCATAGTCGAACGTCCGACTCGAGGTCTCGTGATGGCCGTCGAATGGGCCCGAGTCTGCAAAGGCCGAATACTTCGAGCGAAGGAGGCCTGGCAACACCGCCGCGCCCGTGATGAACGCCGTGCCCAGATCGCCCCCGGTCTTGAATCCATTTTGAACCGCCAGATAGCGGCCCCCGCTCTCGAGATAGCGATTCATCGACAGCCCATATTCGACGTTCGAGAAATGATGCGTGTTTTCACTCGGCAGACAGGAGGCATCACCTTCCGAATACACCGAAAAATACGTGGCCGTGACGGGACACCCGGAGGCACAGCCGGCGTCTCCATCATTCGCAGGCTCGATCACAGCGGTAGTCATGACGGCCGGTATGAAATTCTTTTTCGTGTAGGTCTTGCCGTCGTCCCTGACGGAAGTGACTGTACAAGGCTCCAGAAGGGCGCTGGAAAAGATCCGGTTGTATTGCCACGTCCCGATGAGGTTCCTGTTTTCGTCAAGCTTTCGTCTCGTCTTGATGCCGAACGAGCGCTTGTGTGTCAAAACAATATCTGGAATGGGGTCCGAGTCCTGTCCGGTGTGCAACGCATCACCCTGCGCGAAGATCTGGGACGTACGCTCGGGAAATTCGATGATCTCCCAGTCCCACTCCAGCCATCCCATGGTCGGCAGGCGCAGTCCTCGAATGCCTGCCCGGCTGTCGGCCCAATAATTGGGCGTATCGTCTTTGGTCATCGAATACGACTCTCCGTTCGGAAGGTCGACTTTCGTGAGCATCTCCATGGTGTATGGAGCACCCGGCACTTTATTGAGTCCGGTATTGTCTTCTGCCGGCCGCGAGATCGCCAGTGGCATGTAGGAAAAGGCGTAGTGGGCCCTTGAACCATCGAACGCCGCGAGATCGATGGAGTCCAGCACAGTCTGCTCGATCGATACGCCATCAGTCGGCGGTGACACCTTTCGGAAAGTCAGGATATGGCTCCGCAGGCTGGAAGCGGAATCACTGACAGTCCAGACGTTGCCGTCTGCCGAATAGCCGACTGCCACCCAGTTGTTGAAGGGGTCGGAGATTTTCGTCAGGCGCCAGTCGGGATTGCTGCCTGTCATCGGATACGGGCGATCCTCGAAGGTCTGGACCGTGCCGTCCGGCAGATCGATCCGTCGCATCGCCGAGGTCAGCTTCGTCATGCGAATGTTCGCGTCATCAAGAGCAAAGACAGGCGGATTTGCGGGCGTTTCGCAGCATAGGATGTGGTCGGCGCCGTCGGGACTCTCGTAAATGAACGACGGGACATAGTTGGAATCCACGACATTCGTCTCGTTGGTCGGATCTTCCGGAGGAATGAGCCTGCCGAGGCTCAGGTGCCAGCCCAAACCGGCATTCGTACGCGTAGTAGGCGTGGCCCGAAGATATTGGGTTGCTCCGGTGGATGAATAAATCCATGGATTTCCGTTGTAGATGAGAGTGAACCCATATGAGAGCGCGCCACCGGCCGGATACTTCTGTCCGATCGGGACAGTCAGGACGAGATTGCCGTTGAATAGATTGATGTTGTCGATGGAATCGAACTGGTAGAGCTTACCGGCATCGAAACCCTTCTCCTGATTTGGATGCTGCTGGGCCGCGGCCGCGACCGCGAGAGCCAGCAGCGCGAGGACGATGGCTACACGCTGTTTCATTGGCCACCGCCTTTGAGGATCGATCCATCGAGCCGGACGGCATAGAGTTGCATGCGAAAGGGATCGATGACGATCAACACGCCCCCGGGAACAAACTCTTTCGGGCGCTCCCCGGGCACGCCAAGGGACTTGAATGATTGCAGAGCGAGAGTGGTAAAGCCGTCGGGCCGGCCGTCGAAATCATCCGGCTGCCCGTCATCGGCTGTCATCAGCCAGACGCCACCGCCCGGATGAACGTACACCGCATTGAGCCACGGCGATGCGCTTGCGAGTTGAGTCAGTAATCCCGCCGCATCACGTTTGAAGACCTTCGTGGTTGTCGGCACGGCGATGTTGTATCCGGCGGGCGCGGCAATACCGAACTGCGCATTGCGCAAATCGACAGCCACCCAGATCGAGCGCCACGGAATCGGTTCGTTCGATTTGTAGGTGACGATGCCGTCGTTGTCGGAGTCGGAGACGATCTCATGCCACTCTGAAAACACGCGATCGTAGCCTGTTGTCCCGGCGCCGTAACCGTAGATCAGTACCTGCGTGCCAGGCGTCAATTCCGAAGCGATGATCTGCTTCTTCGCAGTATCAACCGTAACGACCGGGCGGGAACCAGCAGCAGCGTCGCTGGCCCAGATAGTGGCAACGAGACAGATGGCAAGGGCAAGCGAATGGTTTCGTTTCATGGTTTTATCGATCACTGCAGCGACAGCAGCACGAGGATCTCGCCCTCACCCTGCGCGAGCGGCTGCAGTGCTTTGCCGATGACCGTGCCGGGGCGGTGGATCGCGATGCCGCCGAGGTCGACCGGCTGCGATTTCATCGCCGTTCCCGGCTTGTCGCTGGTGACGAGGAGGTCGCCGATGGCGATGGGGCCGCGATTGGCGTCGACGTGAACCTTGACCCGCCCCGTCGTCGCGATCTGGGCTTTCGAATCGCCGGCCACGCCGAGGATGACGCCGGGCTGCGCGGAAACGACGCCGGCGACGGCGGTGTCGTATGCGCGGGCCGACGGCATGACCTCGTTTTCATGCTCACGATTGAGGATGACGACGGTGCCGGGCTCCATGTGCACGGTGGCCGGAACCCATTCGGCGACGTCCTGATATTTCGCCGCGACATTGCCCGAGACGACCAGGTCGCCGGTGAGCGACATGCCGGTCGAATCGACGGTGACTTTGTCCGTGACCGTGCCGGCCACATTGACGCCGATGACGAATTTGCCCGAGGCGTCGCCGGACGTGGCCGTCGACTTCAGTCCCTTGACGTTCGCAAACGGCGCATACGTCGCGGCGTCCGTCTTGCCGCCCAGATCGAGGCCGGCGCCGACGCCCGCGGCCATCGCCGTATCGTCGAGCAGGCGCATGACGCGGCGTGCGCCATTGAGAGTCTGCGCCGTACCGGCTACGTCGACGCGCGTCAGAGGAGCGGAAAATCCGATACCGACGTCGCCGCCCGTCATGACACGGATCCGCTCGCTGCCGTTGGTCTTGATGAGGAAGTCGTTGTTGACGATGTTCATCGATAGACGGTCGAGGTCCATGTAATAACCGTTGTTATAGAAACCGAGACGCATGAGCGGCGTGTCGGGATCGTTCGACGCGATGTGCAGGAGGCGCTGAGGTGATGGCGTACCGATGCCGATGTTTCCCGACGTCGCCACGCGCATCCGCTCACTGCCGTTCGTCTTCAGCAGCAGGTCGTTGTTGACGACGTTGAGCGACAGACGGTCGAGATCCATGTAATAGCCGTTGTTGTAGAAACCGAGGCGCATGAGCGGCGTGTCGGGATCGGACGACGCCACGTGCAGAAGGCGTTGCGGCGCGTTCGTGCCGATACCGAGGAAACCGTTCTGGAGCCGCATCGACTCGCTGCCGCCGCTCGAGAAAATCGTCAGGCCGCCTCCGACATTCACGCTGTTGTTCGCGTCGTAGGCCAGTTTCGCGCCGGTACCGTTATTGAGCGTGAGGCTCTGGCTCGTGGTGTTGCCGTAAATCGAGCCGCCGCCGGAGAGCTGCATGTTCCCGTTGAGCACGAGCTTCTGCGTCAGCGCGGCCGTCGGTACGAAACCGATTCCCACATTCCCGCCCGAGGGCTGCAGCACGAGGTCTTTGTACGTCGTATGCGCCGAGTCCATCGAATCGATTGCGCCATAGAGCGTGTTATTGCTGCGCAGCCGGACGTCGGCGGAGCCTGACGCCGCGGCAATGACGTCGAGTTTCGCGTCTGTAGGAGCGGAAACCGTCAAGGCCGTCCCGGCGATCGGCGTCGAAATGCCGATGGCGAAATCGCCGGTCACTTCCCACGCATTTGCGCCCGTCTGGGAACCGTTCCACTTGAGAATCTGGTTCGCGGTCTGCGCTGCCGCGAAGGGGCCGGCGGCCAGTGAAATGAGGAAAATGACGGCAAAAAGGACGAGTCTGCGCACAGATGCTCCTTGCTGAGCCACACGTAGGGTGCGTGGTGAGATTGGAATGAAGGTTTTGAGAACAGGAGGACGGGAACGATTTGGTGCGCGAATGATAAGCGGAATGATTCGCGCCGTCAATCAGGATGTCTGTTATTCGTTTAATGCCGTACAGTCCGCCTGCGCGCAATTCCGCCCGCCGCCGGCTGCCATCCCAATTGCACCACCTCGAAATCACTCCCCTTGATCGCGCTGAACGCGGGATTGAGCACGTCATTGTCCCAGCGCGTGTCGTAGACGCCGCTCACGTACAGGTCGCTGCCGTTGTCGGCCACAATGAGGCCGTAGGTCTTCATCGCCTGGAAGATCTTCTGGACCGACGCGGGAAAACGGCTGATATCGACAGACGCCTTCAATCGCAAGCGCGCGCCCATCGGCAATGCGCTGCTGTTACTCCCCGCTCTGTGCGAGCCGGGAAAGACATAGCCGTTCGTGGCACGCACGGTGACGCGGAACGCGTGGCGGATCGGATCGGGGCCGGCAAACTCGTCGTAGCGAACGAGTCCCGGAAGAATGGCCAGGCCGGCGGCGTCGGCGCTGGTCCAGCCGTCGGGGCGGCGCGTGTTGGAGTCGAGCGGAAAGATCGCGCCCGACCCTGCCTCCCAGCGCGTGCCGGTCCAGCGCGTCGCGTAGAGCTCGTAGAGGATGCGATTGTCGCGCTCGACGATCAGCATGTGCCGGTCGCCGTCGGCGCGCGCGTCGCCTCCCGCCAGCCCTCCCTCGATCCAGCGCTGCTCCGTCTTCGCCTGCTCGGGGATCGGATAGCCGGGCGGGCGTCCGGGGGCGGCGTAGTCGCTCTCGTCGTCGTAGTCGAACGTCACCGGGACGAGCGGCTGCGAGCCGGAGACGACGATGTACGGCATGCCGTAGATTGGCGCGTCGGGATCGCCGCTCTCGCCGCCGAAGTCGGGATGCATCCCGCGCGTGGGACCGATGAAGCTGATGAACGCCGCGCTCTTCGGATCGACCGGCGCGTTCGTGATGTCGGTGTTCCACCAGTTGGTCGAGGGGAAGAGAGGCATCGGCGGGGGGAGGTCGCCGTTGCGGATCGGTTGGCCGAGGAGGGGGAGAGCCAGGAGGAGGGCGAGGAGTGTCGTTTTCATGGGTTCGCGGGTCCGCGGGCACGGGGGTGCGAGGTGAACGGCGAGCCCGCGCACCCGCGTGCCCTCGCACCCATCCTCCCCCCCTCCCGTTCACCGTTTTGTGCCGCCGGTCACGGCGTCGACCCGCTTTCGTCATCACATTGTTTACGGTTACAATCGCCGCAGCTCCAAATAACCAAGGTCCGAGGCGGCTGTCCGACACCTACGTGAGAGAGAGGGGACGCTTCATGTCTCGTGGTTCTTCCTGTACCACCGCCGTAGCGCGCCGTTCGCGCATCCTGTTCGCTTCATTCGGTTTCAGCATCGTGGCGGCGGTCACACTGGCAATCACCTTGATGTTCACCGGTGCGACCGCCGAGGCCAGCACGTGTGCGTTGAGCAACACGTCGGCGCCGGTCAACTGGAGCAATCCCGCGAAGTGGACCTCGTGCGCCGGCACCTATCCGAACAACGGCGACACCGCGCAGATCGGGCTGACCGGCGGCTACACGCTGGTGGTCGACGTTCCGGTCAACGTCGTTCTGCAGGTGCAGACGTCATCGTTCACTGGCCTCGACGTCTCCAACACCCTCCAGCTCGAGGCCTCCAGCACCTCCGTTTCCGGCGCCAACATCACCATCAACAGCGGCGGCAAATTGACCACCGCTCCCAGCACCGTCATCACGAACGTTCTGGCCAACATCACGGTCAACAACGGCGGCACCCTCGAAGTCCAGAGCGGCGGCCAGTTCAGCATCGGCAGCTTCACGAGCTTCACCTTTGCCGGCGGTCAGTTGCAGGGGCCGGGAACGCTCAACAATCCGGTCAGTACGCCGATCGTCTTCACCGGGGCGAGTGGTCCGATGTCGATGACCGGCGCGCTGATCTTCAACAACTCAGGAATCGTCAACCTGGTCGCGTCGACCAATCAGTTGTCGATCGACAGCGGCACGCAGTTCAACAACCAGAGCGGCGCCACCTTCAACATAACGACGTCCGTACCGATCGCCACGGACGGGGTCGGCTCTCGTGCCATCAACAACGACAATTCGATCGTCGCCACGTCGGGAACCAATCCGACCATCAACGTCCCGGTCAACAACAACGGAACGATCACGCTCGGGTCGACTGGTGGCACGCAGACGCTGACCCTCGCGGGCGGCGGCACGCACACCGGTGCGTTCAACGTCGCCGGTCCGCCCATCGGCATCGTCGCCTTCAACGGCCCGCACAATTTCAACGCCGGCTTTACGTGGAACAGCAACGCGAACAGCGTCTTCAAGATCCTCGGCGGCACCTCGACCTTCAACACCGCGCTGACCACGCCGTTCTTCACGCAGGACGCCGGCACTGTCGCCGGCACCTCGATGATCACCGTCACCAACACCTTCGACTGGAACGGCGGCTCGCAGACCGCGGCCGGCACGACGCGGCTCCAGACCGGCGCCACGTGCACGATCGACGGCACCTCCGCCGCCGTCATCGACGGTAGCCGCCTCTTCGACGTGCAGAGCAGTTCCACCGTGACCTACAACCCCGGCGCGGGCGGCAGCCTGAGCTTCACCAGCAGCGGCGGGATGTCTCTCGGCGGCACGCTCGACATCAAGAGCGACACCGCGATCTCCAGTGACGGCTCGTCGACGATCAACATGAGCAGCACCGGCACCATGACCAAGACCGCCGGTACGCGCACCGTCGTCGGGCCGTTCGTCACCGTCCCCACCGGCGCGAAGTTGCTGCCGGTGGCCAACACCATCGCGCTCAACGGCGGCGCCACCATCAGCGGCTTGATCGACACCTCCACACCCGCCTCGTTCCTGGAGATCTCCGGCAACAGCGCCGGCCTCAACTCCGGCACCACGGTCAGCAGCGGCAATCTCAAAGTCACCGGCGGCACACTCTTCATCAACACGCCGCTGACCATCGCCACGCTGGCGCAGAGCGCCGGCACGATCAAAGGACCGCAGACCCTCACCGTCGGCAACACGTTCGACTGGACCGGCGGCTCGCTCGACGGCGACACCAGCGGCCTCGGAACCATCGCCATCGCCACGCCGAACGGCATCGCCAACATCAACGGCGCAGCGACGCTGATCACAAACCGCTTCACGCTGGCCAACGGCGGCACGGTCCACTACCAGCCGAGCGCCGCCCTCGCGGTGAACCAGGGGGGCCAGATCACCAACACCGGCTCGTGGAACCTGGAGAACGGGACCGGGCTCACCTCCGACCTCGGTACCTACCTCGCCACCACTCCGTCGTTCGCGAACAACGGACTGCTGTCGAAGACGATCCCCGGCACGACGTCGTTCGGCGTCCCGCTGGTCAGCGGCAGCACCATCTCGCTGAACAACGCGGCGGAGATCGACCTCACCGCCGGCGGGACGATCAACGGCGGCAACATCACCTTCAACAACAGCGGCGACGTCCTCGGCATCCAGTCGAGTGTCGTCACGGTCAACGCGGGCCCCACGGTGAGCGCCAACGGCTTCGTGAAGGTCAGCAACTTCGGGACGCTCGTCCTCAACGCGGCGACCACCATCCCGAACTTCGCGCTCGATCTCAACAGCACGCTCAACGGCGGCAACCTCGACATCACCAACACGATGAAGTGGAGCGGCGGCACGATGAACGGCGGAGGCACGACCACGCTCGGCGTCGGCGCTACCGGCGACATGACGTTCCTCAGCGGCTCGCCTGTCCTCACCGGCCGCACCTTCACCAACAACGGCAACATCACGCTGACCAACGCCTTCCCGCTGCAGTTCCAGGGATCGGGCGTCTTCAACAACAACGCGGGGGGCACGCTCAGCATCACCGGCCCGGGCGGCACGTCGACGAGCGGCGTCAGCAACTCGTTCAACAACAACGGCAACCTCTATCGGACCGGCACGAGCGGCACGTTCTCGTTCGACCTGCCGTTCACCAACAACGGCGGCATCGTCGACGTGCAGTCGGCGAGCTCCTTCTTCGACTTCCAGTTCGGCGGCTCGATGAGCTCCGGCCAGATGAAGGGCTCCGTCGCCTCGGGCGCCGTCGAGTTCTCCGGCGGCACGTTCAACGTCAACGGCGGCGACTTCGGCACCGTCGGCGGCGTGAAGATCGCCGGCGCGACGCTGAACCTCAATGTCCCGGTCACCGCGCCGGCGCAGGTCGCGCTCTTCACCGGCACGCTCGGGACGACCGCATCCGGCTCGCTCTCGATGAACAGCGGCAGCACGCTGAACCTGAACGGCGGCACGGTCTCGAACATCACGCTCGTCGCGAACTCGCTCGGCGCGATCAACTTCGACACGACGACCAGCCAGGTCACGCTCAACGCCTGCAGCCTCGGCTACAACACCGGCTCCTTCGGCCAGTGGATCGGCGGCAACGACCTCCTGATGCAGAACGGCGCCAGCATCGTCGACGCCGGCACCGTGACCTGGGGCGGCAGCGGCAACGTCGCCACCAGCGGAGCGACGCCGACGATCACGGTCAACGTCGGCGGCATCCTGCAGAAGACGACGAGCGCGAGCAACATCGGCGTTGGGGCGAACCTGCAGAACAGCGGAGGCACGATCAACTCGCAGAACGGCGCGCTCCAGCTCAACTACACCGGCGCGAGCGCGCATACCGGCACGTTCGACACCGCCTCGCCCGGCACGATCAGCTTCGGCAACAACGGCTCCCACACGTTCACCAGCGTCCTCGGCACCGGCACCGGCTACCTCGAGTTCTTCAGCGGCACCATCACGATGGCGAACGCCACGTCGCTGACCAATTTCTATCTCGGCTCCGCGACTCTCACCGGACCGGGACCGCTCACCTTCTCCGGCATGTTCGACTGGGACGGCGGCTCTCTCTCCGTTCCGGCCAGCGCCGCCGCCGGCGGCACGGTCGACTTCATGGGCGGCCTCGGCGCGATGGCGATGAACGCGAACCTCACCAGCGGAGGCACGTTCTCCTCGACGACCAACGCGCTGAACATCAACGGCGGCGCCACCTACACGAACAACGGCACGCTCGCCATCACCGGCGCCGCGCCGGTCTCCGGCCTCGGCACGTTCAACAACAGCGGCACGCTGACCAAGAGCGCCGGCGGCATCAGCCAGATCTCCACGACGTTCAACAACACCGGCACGGTGAATGTGAACACCACCGGCCTCATTCTCAGTAACGGCGGCACGGACAGCGGCAGCTATACCTCGACAGCCGGAGCTTCGCTCGAGATGAGCGGGGCGCGGACGCTCAACGGCACGAGCTCGATCGCCGCGTCGTTCACCGGCTCGCTGACGGTCGGCGCGAGTGTCACGTCGAGCGGCACGTTCACGCCTGCCGGCATGGTCTCGATCAACCCCGGCGGCACGCTCACCCTGAATACGCTCGGCACGGCGTCGATCGCCACGCTCTTTCTCAGCGGCGGCACTCTCAGCGGCAGTTCGGCGCTGCAGCTCGGCTCCGCCAATCATTCGCTCCAGAGCGGCACCATCAGCGGCGCGGGCAGCTTGACGAACAACGGCATCGCCCTGTTTTCCGTCGGCAACGTCACGCTCGACGGCCGTACCTGGACCAACGGCTCGACCGGCATGATGACCTTCTCGGGCGCCGGCCAGCTCGACATGATCAACGGCGCGTCGCTGGTGAACCCCGTCGGCGCGACGGTCGGCCTCACCAACAACAACTCGATCACCAATACCTCCGGCGGCGCGACGATCAGCAACGCCGGCACGTTCCACAAGAGCTGCTGCCTCGGCAACAACGTCGTCGAGCCGCTCTTCACCAACACCGGCACCGTGACGACGAACGCGGGGCAGATGGACTTCACCAGCTTCACGCAGAGCGCCGGCGCGACGAATCTCGCCGGCGGCGCGCTCTCCTCGCCCGCGATCATGAATTTCTCCGGCGGCACGCTCAACGGCGACGGACAGATCATCGCGGCGGTCTCCAACAGCGGCGCGACGATCAATCCGCAGGCCACGCCGTCCACCCTTCCCGGCACCATCACGATCAGCGGCACGTTCAACCAGAGCGGCACCGGAACGCTGATCCTCGATCTGTTCAACAACGGCACGAACGACAAGCTCGACGCGCCGGGCCAGATCGCGAACCTCGCCGGCAACCTGCAACTGCAGTTCGTCTCCCCCTACGTCCCGGCCAACGGCGATTCGTTCGTCGGCGTCAACGCCGCCACGCTCACCGACTCCTCCGCCAAGAGCTGGCCGCCGTTCGGTCCCGCCAACACCGGCTTCTTCACTTCGACTGTGCAGAGCGGAACGGATCTCGTCCTGGCGGCCGTCGTGCCGCAGGCCGACATCGACGTCTCCGCCACCACCGCCCCGGCGACCGTCGTCCACAACAACACCTGGCCCGTCACCATCCCGGTGACCAACAACGGCACGGCCGGCGCGACGAACGTCATCGTCACGGTCACTCCGACGAACGGCACGCTCAGCTCGCTGACCACGACGCTCGGCACCTGCGGCGTCCCGTCCGCGAACCAGTGCACCATCGGCAACCTCGGCATCGGCGCTACCGCGACCGTCAGCGCCGGCATCCTCGCCACGACGCTCCCCAACGTCTCCGCGACCGCCACCGCCGCGGCGAACGAGTCCGATCCGAACGGCACGAACAACTCCAAGAACGTCAGCGCGACCGTCACCCCGCTGGCCGACCTCTCGCTCACCATCACCGACTCCCCCGATCCGGTGAACGCCGGCGCGACCGTCAGCTACACCGCGACCGTCACCAACAGCGGCCCCGACACCAGCGGCGCAACCGCCACGCTGACTGTCGCCGGCGGCACGTTCGGCACGCTCCCCGCGGGCTGCACCAACGGTCCGCCGAGCACGATCCTCTGCACCGCGGCCTCGATCGGCTCCGGCGGCTCGACCAACTTCGTCGTGCCGGTCAATGCTCCGGGCGTGGGTCCGGTCAGTCTGAGCGGCAGCGTCGCCGCGTCCGGCGCGACCGACAACAACTCCGGCAACAACAGCGCGTCGCAATCGACCACCGTCACGCCGAAGGCTGACCTCTCGATCACCAAGAGCGGTCCCGCCTCGGCCGCGGCAGGCTCCAACGTCAGCTACACCATCGTCGTCACCAACAACGGTCCGTCCGATGCAACCAGCGTCGTCGTCAGCGATCCGCCGGTCGCCGGCCTCACCTGGGCGAGCAACAGCGGCGCGTGCACGACGTCGTTCCCCTGCACCATTCCGTCGATCGCCAACGGCGCGAGTGCGACGATCCTCGCGACCTACACGACGTCGCCGTCCGGCCCTGCCGCAACAGTGAACAACGTCGCGAGCGTCTCGTCGGCAGTCGGCGATCCGAACAGCGGCAACAACAGCGCGAGCGCCACGACCACGATCGGCCAGACCGCCGACGTGCAGGTCATCGTCACCGGCTCGTCGAACTCGACGCCGGGCTCGAACTTCGCGCTGAGCGTGAAGATCCTGAACAGCGGTCCGTCGGTCGCCACCGGCATCTCCATCGCGCTCACCACTTCATCGGCCATGACGTTCGAGTCGAACAACGGCGCGTGCACCACGGCGTATCCGTGCGCCATCGCCTCGCTCAACCCCGGCCAGTTCGTGGTCACCAACTCGATGTTCAGCATCGGCACCGGCGGCACGAGCGGCACCGCGACCTTCACCGCGACGACGTCGAGCACCGATCCGAACAGCGCCAACAACAGCGACTCGCATACCGTCACCACGAGCTGCCCGAGCAACGCTCCGACGCAGCTCGTGCCGCAGGGTCCGAATCAGCCGACCCAGGGCATCCTCTCGTGGAACGATGTCGGCGCCGCGAGCTACAACGTCTACCTCGGACCGGCCGGCAGCGGCTGCTCGACGTTCTACGGCGCGCGCTCGATGAGCATCACGCGCGACACGCAGATCTTCTACGCGCTGCTCCAGCCGGGCACGCAGTACGAGTGGGCGGTCGAGGCGGTCACGCCGAACTGCTCGACGATCAAGTCGTCGTGCGTCACCTTCACCACGCAGAGCAACTGCAACGCCTCCGCGCCGCAGCCGGTCTCGCCCGCCGGCGGCACGGTCAGCTCCCCCGTCACCTTCAACTGGACGCCGTCGAACGGCGCCACGCTGTACGCGGTGAAGAACGCGGCCGACGACTCGGTGCTCGGCACCTCGACCACCACGTCGCTGGCGAACATCGTCATTCCGGATGGACCGTTCACCTGGTACGTCGTCGCCGACGTCCCGCAGTGCGGCCAGCTCCGCTCCGCGAACGCCACGTTCAACGCCTGCAGCATCCCGCTCGCGCCAATCGTTGGCGCGGTAGCCGAGGCCACGACCGGGCAGACGTATTCGGTGCAGTGGGATCGCATTGCGGGAGTCGTCAGCTACGACCTCGAGGAAGCGACCAACGGATCGTTCAGCGATGCTCAGGTCTTCACCATCCCGCAGCCGGCGCAGGGCAACATCTCCGTGCCGTTCACCAAGACCACCACGCAGGGGGCGCTGATCTTCTTCTACCGCGCCCGCGCCAAGTCGCTCTGCGGTCAGGCGTTCGGTCCGTACTCGACGCAGATCCGCGTCGTCACCCTTCCGCCGCCGGCGAGATCGCAGCGGAACCCGAGCGTCACCGTACCGGTCGGCAGCCGTCTCATCGTCGTCCAGCAGGTCTTCGTCCCCGGCCTCAACGACGGCCTGGTGCACACCTTCACCGCGACCGTCGACAAGCCGTGGCTCAGCGTCGTTCCGGCCAGCGGCATCCTGCCGGCCGACGGCGTCACGCTCGACGTGAAGGCCAATCCGTCCGACCTCCCGAACGGCACTGAGACCGGCACCGTCATCGTCACGATCAATTCGCCCTCCGGCAAGACCGGCACGAACGGCGCGACCGTCGTCAGCGTCCCGGTCTCCGTCAATCTCGTCACGCCGGTCATCCCGTCGTCGAAGGATCTGCCGCCCGACAACACGCTGATCATTCCGTCGGTCGGTCACCTCGACGGCGTCAACTCGCACTGGCAGTCCGACATCCGCCTGGCGAACACCGGCGCGCAGAAGCTGCAGTACGCGCTGAAGTTCAGCCCCGCCGATCCGACCGCCGGCGGCGTGAAGACCACCACCATCAACGTCGACGGCGGCGCCACCACGGCGCTCGACGACATCGTCAAGAACTGGTACGGCATCGGGACGCTCGGCGAGAGCGCCAACGGCGTCCTCGAGGTCCGTCCTCTCACGCCGAGCAACAAGGGCCTGCCGGGATCGGATGCCGACGCGCCGAGCGTGTCGAAGGTGACGGTCGTGTCGAGCCGCACCTACACCGTCGGCGACAACGGCACCCTCGGCCAGTTCATCCCCGCCATCCCGTTCAGCAACTTCGTCGGCAAGGCGACGCAGCAGGCCGCGGCCGCGGTGCTCAGCCTCCAGCAGATCGCGCAGTCGGCGCAGTACCGCACGAACGTCGGCATCGTCGAAGGCTCCGGCCAGCCCGCCTCAGTGCTCCTCAGCATCTTCGACGTCACCGGCAAGAAGCTGAAGGACGTGCCGCTCTCGCTCAAGGGCGGCGAGCAAATGCAGCTCGGCAGCTTCCTCGCGGCGGTCGGCATCCCGTCGCTCAGCGACGGCCGCATCGAAGTGAAGGTCACGAGCGGCGAAGGCCGCGTCACGGCGTACGCGTCGGTCGTCGACAACCAGTCGCTCGATCCGCTGCTCGTGTCGGGCGTGAAGCTCGGCGCGGCGAGCGCCAGCAAGTACGTCCTCCCCGGCGTCGCCGACATCAATACCGGCATTGCCAACTGGCGCACCGACATGCGCATCTTCAACGGAGGCCTCAGCGCGCAGAACGCGGTGCTGACGTTCTTCCGCCAGGGTGCGTCGCCGCTGACGCAGAGCATCGTCATCAACGCCGGCGAGATCCGCACGCTCGACAGCATCGTCGCCAACCTTTTCGGCGTCGACAACTCCGGCGGCGCGGTGCACGTCACGACCAGCGGCAACTCGAACCTCGTCGTCAGCGGCCGTACGTACAACGCGACGAGCAACGGCACGTTCGGCCAGTTCATCCCGGCCGTGACCACGGCGGAATCGATCGCCAGCGGCGACCGCCCGCTGCAGATCCTGCAGGCCGAGGATTCGGTGCGCTACCGCACGAACCTCGGACTGGCCGAGGTGACAGGCAAGCCGGCCGGCGTCGACATCAGCGTCAATCTCCCCGACTCGAAGGTCACGCCGGTCGTCCACGTCGACCTCGCGGCCAACGACTTCCAGCAGTTCAACGTCTTCAAGGCCCTCGGCCTGGAGAACACGTACAACGCCCGCATCACCGTCCGCGTCACCACCGGCGACGGCCGCGTGACGGCGTACGGCTCGGTCGTCGACATGCTCACCAACGACCCGACGTACGTACCGGCGCAGCAGTAGGAACGCATCCGGCGCAGCCCGTGACTTCGGTTACGGGCTGCGCGCGCCTCCCACCCCTCTACGTCACGTAGAAATCTTGCGCACTACGTTTGTCCGAGGGACGCTTTTATCGGAGGCACGAGATGAACAAACGAATCAATAAGATGTTGCGCGAAGTCGAGAGGCGTGGTGGGCTCATAAGCATCCATGGCTCGATTCCGGATGATGTTGCCGAGCACTTTCTAGAGGAGGTGCTGGCTTGTCCGGATTGTCGCGCCGCGGCGGCGGAAGCTCCGATCGACCAGATTCTCGGGGGATCGGTGCGGCCGAAGAGAAGTCACTGATGCGACGTTTTAACGTCAAAACGTTAAAATGGCGGCATGGCTACTCCAAAGCGCTCCACCATCTATTTCGATCCCGAGATTCATCGTGCGCTCCGCATGAAAGCAGCGGCGACTGATCGATCCATTTCGGAGGTGGTGAATGACGCGGTCCGGCAAACGCTGTCGGACGATGCGGCAGATCTCGAGATCTTCGAGAAGCGGCGTCGCGAGGCGAGCGTCGACTTTGCGGAAGTCGTGTTGAGGATGCGCCGCAGTGGCAAGCTATAGACTTCTCATCAAGAAGTCAGCCGCGAAGGAGCTCGAAGCGATCGCAGGCAAGAAGGATCGCGAGCGAATCACGCAGCGCATTCTCGCCCTCGCTGACAATCCACGGCCGCCGGGCGTCGAAAAACTGTCCGGCACGAGCGAGAAGTACCGCATCCGGCAAGGTGACTTTCGCATCCTCTATGAAATCCGGGACGACGTCCTGACCGTCTACGTCGTGCGGATCGCGGACCGGAAAGAGGTCTATCGAAAAGGCCGCACCTGAAAGCCGGCAGGTTACGTACCGGGCTACTCGCCGGGTAACGGCGAATTCAATCCATTCGAATCACGCTACTGCTCACTTATTGATAACTCGTCCAGCTTCAGGCGAGAAGACCCTCATAAACCGAGCATCGCCCAATGGCACGATCTCGTTCTAGACTGCATGCGTGCTGTTCGTGAAGTATTTGCGTGACGCCGTCCGGTCTGGTGCGGTCACCAGCACCGTACGCGTGTGGCATCGACCGCATGTCACAGTGGGCAAGCGGTATCGAATGGAAGAGGGCGAGGTCGAGGTTGATTCGATTACGCCGATCTCATTCGACGAGATCACTCTCGATATCGCTCGCGCCAGCGGCTTTGTGAGCGTGAGCGACCTGCTCAAGGTGGCGAAACATGGGGCTGGCGAAAACGTGTATCTCATCCAGTTTCACTACATTCCACGCTCATGATCCTGCCGCGGAGCGTCTCATTTTTCTTGTGGCCAGCCACCGCGCGATTCCGCGTTTCGGCGTTGCAATCACAACCGCATAGTACGGATATCCGTCCCGCGACACTTGTGCGCGGTCGAGTGCGATGAGTTTCGAGACCTCGGTCTGATCGAGCCGCTCCGCACGCAACTTTGGATAAAGCACGGAAAGCATGTTCCCGCCCTAACCACGAAATGCCACGAATCCCTGCTTGAGCAGCGGCATGATTTCGTCCGATCGCACCGCTTCCGAGGGGTCGTCCTCCTGGATCGGTAGCGGCAGGTCAGGCGTCAGTTTCAAGTCGTCCGCGATGTTCGCGTGAGCGGCCCGGTGCGGTTCGAGCAGCTTTTCGGACCATGACGTCCGCGACGGCCCGATGTATTCGTCGAGATACATCAATCCATTCGGATGCAAACAGCTCAGCGCCTCCAGGAACAACTCCTCGAGGCGCTCTACATGGTGAAGGGATTGATGAAAGAAGATTGCGTCGTATGAGCGTCTCCGGACATGCCAGTCGTTGAAGTCACCGCACGCCCGAATCGGCGCCCTTTCAGCCAGATCGTGAACCAATCGACCGGCCATTCGGCATTGACAGGGTCGATTTGGCGCAGCGTATAGAGCCTGATCTCCGGGTACTCCAGCCAGCTCGTGTGTGTCCGCTGAACGACTTCACGGTCCAGAATTCGCGTGATTTCTCCAGCTCGGGCACGTCTCAAATTCTACCTTTGCTGCCGTTCCGAACCTGTCGCCGGAGTTATGGCATAATGGAAGGCCGGGAGGATTTATGCGATCTGTGACCTGTCTGTTCACCTTGATCTTCGCGCTCTCTGCTCACGCCGCCAACCAACCCGCCAACAGTGCTCGCGCGGGGCAGGTCGCGCCCCAGGGGAGTCCGCACGACGCTGTGCTGGAGACGAACCTCTGGATTGCGCACCTCGATCAGTATCAAGCTCAGCACTCCGAACTGACTGAGGAACAGCAGTCGGTCATCCTGCAGGGACGCGATCTTCTGGCCGCCGGTCTCCTGCACCGGCTGCGTTCAGCCGACGCGCGCGACGCGGCGGATGCGCGCGACCTGTTCGAGGCGTTCAAAGCTCGGGCATCGAATGCCTTCTCGAGGGCAGCGTACGCGGAAGCGTTCGTCCGGCTCGGACGGCCATCATCGTCCCGGCAATCAAACGCGCCGGGCGGAGCGGTTTCGATGATCCCGGACTGCGACTGCAACCCGAGCCTGGGCGACTGCGGCGGCGAGTGCGTCACCGGCTCGTGTCGCGTCATGCCGGATGGCTGCGGCACGTTCGGAACGAGTATTTGCTACGGTCTCTGCTGGTGATTCGCTAGCGCGCGATCCAGTTCGTCCAGACGATAAAGCCGAATTCCTGGCTGCGGATGCCGATACGCACGCGTCCGGAGGTTCCGCCGATGTTCGCCTTCAATTGCAGGCGCTCATCCGGCGGGACCTCGTGGGTCTGTGTGCGCAGCGGCAGGATGGTGTGCCGCGACTGTGTGCTGCCGTACTGCACCTCGATCATGAGCCGCGGATGATCGGGCGTGCCGGAAAACACGAACGTTTCCAGGGAGACGACGAGGACAATCGCGGATCGTCGCATCATCAGAAGCCCCCTTCGATTCCGGATTTTAGAACTTCGGCGACCCGTCCTCTATACTCCCTTCATGCGTAAATTCATCCTTGCCGTCGCGATTCTCCTGTCCGCAATCCATCTCTGTGCCCAGACCCCGGAAGCGGTGTGGGGCAACCTGGCAGCGGGGAACGCGCGTTTCGTCGAGGGAAGCCTCGACTACTGCGCTCTGAATCACCTGCGGAATGCGACCGCGGGCGGCCAGTCGCCTCCGGCCTCGATCCTTTCGTGCGCCGACAGCCGCGTCCCCGCCGAACTGGTCTTCAATCAGAGCATCGGCGAGCTGTTCGTCGTTCGCACGGCGGGGAACGTCGAGAACACGTTCAATATCGCGAGTCTCGAGTATGCGGTCCTGAACGGCTGGACGAAGATGATCGTCGTCATGGGACACAGCGAATGCGGCGCAGTGAAAGCGTCGCTGGCGCTGCCGAAACCGGGCGAGCCGACGCCGGCGCTCTATGACCTGATCGTTCGGATCCGGAAGTCGTTCAAGAGCCCGCCGAAGGATCTTCGCGATGCGACGATCATGAACATCAATTACACGGCCGAGCAGCTCGCGTTGAATCCGACGCTCAAGAACGTGCCGATCGTGAAGGTGTATTACGACGTTGCCAGCGGGAAGGCCGAGCGAATTCCTTAGGCTTGACGATTCAAGCCCCGTACACGAGGCCCGCGATCAGGAAGACGGCGATCGCCCAGACGACCGCCAATCCCAAGGCGGCGATCAGGCGGCCCGCTTGTCGGCGGATCGCCGGAAGCTCCGGCGCAAGATGGTCGTATCGCGTCGACCACAATATGGAATTGTAATGAAAGAGCTCGTCCTCGTTCCCCGGCTGTTCCACGATCCGACAATAAATACCGAGGCCTCTGATCGACAGCCAGCCGAACCCCAGCCAGATCACGACGAAAGGGGCAACCACTATTATGAAGATCCAGTTGGGGATCGATTGAGCGGCCGCGGCCTCGGACACCATCGAATGAGTATACGGCGTCGGATAGAGCAGAACACCCGCGTGTGAGAATTGCGGTCTCTGGTACCCACTGTAGCGGCAAGAGCACGCTTGTCGCCGATTTCCTGAAGGTGAACGAGAAATTCGTCCACGAGCCGGAGCCATACGAGTGGTTACAGGAGATGTACGGCGAGACGTTCGCCGACCGGCCGACCGTGGATGATTTCTATAGGCAGCTCGAGGTGTCTGTAGAGAGATTGCGCAGCTACCCGTCCGATGCCGACTTCATCGCGGAGCGAAGTCCGGTCGATTTCGTGGCCTACATCCTTGCCATCGCTGATCTCGGCCGAGACGGCTCGGCCGGCGGTGTGCTGGACCACGCGATAGCGATGGCCCGACGCGGAACCGAGCGACTGGACCGGATCGCATTTCTCCCGCTGCCCGCCGGCGACCGGATCATCGCGCCTGAATCGGAAGACCTCGAGCTCCGCGAGGCGGTGAATGCGCGGCTCCTCGAGGTCTTCGCCGAGGACGAATTCGATCTTCTCGGCAATCACGTCCAGGTTGTGGAGATCGATGGAACGCCCGCTGAACGTCTGCGAAAGCTCCAGGCATTCATTTGTCGTGACGATCGCCGAGCCCCGAAACAAGATTTCAATTCGTGAGTCCCATCACGTCCGCCCTCCCCTGCGCAACGTAAGCTGTGCACATCCCGGTCATCGCCAGCCCGTTTGTTATTTGATGGAATCGGGCTAGAATTGCAGCTTCAGCAACAAGTCCTGGGTCCGAGGACGAACGTCATCTTGTGACGCGCGGCGTTGCGCGTCTTTGCGGAGAGAGCCATGAGCAAGTCGCGTCTTGCGGCTGTCGCAGTTGCCGTGTGTGTTGCTGTTCTGTGCGTCACCGATCTTCGGGCGGCGACCATCACCTCCGCCACGACCGGCAACTGGAACAACACCAACACCTGGTCGCCGCAGCAGATCCCCACCGCGGCGGATGACGTCATCATCATCGGCGGCACCTCCGTCACCATCCCGACGCTCTACGGCGCGGTCGCGAAGAGCGTGACCCTGCAGGGCGACATCGCCAGTCCGGAGATCCTCGATCTCGACGCTGCCGGTGCCTCGCTCACCGTCACCAACGGCATCACCTTCACCGCTCCCGGCGTCTCGGTCGTCGATCAGCTCATCGTCGGGCAGGGCACCGTCGTCAGCAGCGACATCGCCATCGACGCAGGCTCGACCGGCATCTCGCGGATGGTCATCAGCACCGGCTCGGTCACCACCGGCTCCGTCACCTTTGCCGGAATCGCGAGCAACGCCGAGGTCAAGTTCACCGGCAATGGATCACTGACCCTAAGCGGGAGCCTCGGGTCGGGCGGAACGCTAGTCCCGTCGACCGGCACCGTGAACTTCACGGGCACCGGCGCGCAATCGATCGGGTCGTACAGCTTCTTCCACCTCGGCATCAACAAGGCGTCCGGCACCGCGACGCTTCTCGGTCCGATCACCGTCGGCGTCAACGGCACCGGCGGCGATCTCACCATCACCGCGGGAACGCTCGCCGACAACGGCAACCAGATCACCGGCAACAACACCGGCTCGATGGTCATGCTCGGCACCTCCGAGATCAAGCTCGGCTCCGGCGCCGGCAGCACGCTCCTGCCGCTCTTCGCCAGCTTCGCCTTCGCGACGACCAGCACGGTGACCTACCAGGGCCAGGCGGCGCAGAACATCGACGCCGGGCCGGCCTACGGCAACCTCACCATCGACACCGCCACAGCGACCGCCAGCATGTCGGGCAACACCACGATCGCCGGCAACGTCACGATCAACTCCGGCACGCTGAACCTCGGCACCTTCGTGCACAACGTCGCCGGCAACTGGACCAACGCCGGCACGATCGCGCCGGGAAGCTCCAGCGTCAACTTCAACAGCAACTCCGCTGCGCAGTCGATCAGCCGCGGGACCTCGGCCTTCAACAGCATTTCGTTCAGCGGCGCGGGAGCGAAGTCGATCGTCGGCAACGGTCTCTTCGTCAACAAAGACCTCACCATCAACACCGGCTCGAACTGCAACTTCGGCGCGCTGCTCCATCAGATCGGCGGCAACTGGACGAACAACGGGACGTTCTCCGGCACCGGCTCGACGATTGATTTCAATGCCGCGGCCGGCTCGCAGAGTATCGGCAGCAGCAGCTTCTACAGCATCTCGTTCACCGGCGCCGCGACGAAGAACGCGAGCGGCGCGCTGACCATCGCGAACAACGTCGTCATCAACTCCGGCGCGACGTTCAACCCCGCCGCGTTCACCCACAACATCGGCGGAAGCTGGACGAACAGCGGTCTCTTCACCCCCGCCGCCAGCACGATCAACTTCAACGGCGGCTCGGCCCAGAGCATCGGCACGACCACCTTCAACAACATCACCTTCACCAACGGCGGCACGAAGACCTTCTCCGGCACGATCAACGTCAACGGCAGCCTCACCGTCAACGCCGGCGCCACGGTCAGCGCCGGCACGGGTGTGAACAACATCGCCGGCAGCATGACGAACAACGGCACCCTGACCAACACCGGCAACACCTGGAACTTCAACGGCTCGAGCCCGCAGACCATCGCCGGCTCGTCGGGTGTGCAGTTCGCGAGCATGACGCTGAACAACGGTACCGGCATCACGCTCTCCACGCCGATCCTCGTCGACACCACGCTCGCGCTGAACGTCGGCACGATCACGACCGGCGTGAACGTCGTCATCATCAACACCGGCGGCTCGGTGACGCGCACCAGCGGCTTCGTCAACGGCGAGCTGAAAAAGAAGAACGCCACCGGCACCTTCACCTTCGACGTCGGCGTCACCGGCAGCTACTCGCCCGTGACGATGGTCATCACCGGCACCACCGACATGGCGGTCGCCGCGGCCAGCGGCGGCGGCTGTTGCTTCTTCGCCGGCGCGAACCACCTGCAGCACTACTGGAAGATCGCGCCGACCACCCCGGTCACGGCGGATCTGACGTTCAACTGGCTGGCCGGTGAAGTCGTCGGTACCGAGTCGCAGTACATCCTCGGCAACTACGTCACCTCCTGGACCTACTTCATCGGAGCGGTGAACTCCAGCACGCACGTCGCGACGCTCGCCGGGCAATCGATCCCCTCCGGCGGCGTCAACTGGTCGGTCGGCGAACCGGCCAGCCTCGCGGGCACGCCGACGATCACGAACCTCAGCCCCAACAATGGTCCGGTCGGCACGATCGTGACCATCACCGGCGGCGCCTTCACCGGCGCCTCGGCCGTCGCGTTCAACGGCACCA